>OHEO01000003.1_pt1 | contig 153789 bp, 186 predicted proteins | sample 1567311 | NCBI WGS metagenome assembly OHEO01 (sample SAMEA3879602, study PRJEB24766) | human gut metagenome | biome: human-associated habitat; feature: feces | place: USA | collected 1985/1987
GGGAGGAGTTGTTGGGGCCGCGTTCTGATTTTTCAAAGCCCTGCCAAGGGGCTGCGGAAAAATCAGCTAACGCAACCCGTTGCTGTTGCTTAGCCTGCGGGTCCCAACCCGTAGGAATGTCTATCAGGGGTGTACCTATTTTGTACCGGTTTCTTTTTGTGCGAGGGAGCAGACCTCGAACAACACTATTTATTATATAAAAGAAAGCGCGATGAATTCTGAGAACTCATCGCGTTTTTTCTCTTATGCGGGTAGTGGGGGTCGAACAACAAAAAATGATTGAGCGACGTCAAAAACGTATCTGCAACGCGCCTAAACACTTGCTAAAAAGGTAGTGCGGTTGGTTTGTAGCCCATGTATTTTGCTACATTTACAAAAAAGAGTGTTACCAAAACTGTTACCAGATTCAGGCCTGTGCCTTTTTGAATGCCGCGGTGGTAGCGGCAGCAAGATCTTCCCTCTGACCATCAAGCTCGTGCCGATACACTCCGGCAGTATCCATGTTCTTGCTGTGACCGACCAGCATCTTCAGCTGGCTGTCGGTCAATACGCCGGATTCAATGCTGACGAAAGTGTGCCGCATCTCATACAGCGTGACCTGAGGCTCAATGCCATTGTCACGCTGGTACTTCTTCCAGCGCTTGAATAAAGCTCTCTGGTTCGGGATCTGGAACAAAGGGGTGGTATAGTTCAGCGGGATATCGGAAGCCTTCAGCAAGGCTACCTGCGCTTCGTAGTCCTCATGGGCTTCCTCGCCCATGTCAAATGAGCGAATGGCGTTTTCGTTCTTGCCGGTGGTTTCCTCATCCAACCGGTTGATGCTGCGGCGCAGATTGACCGTGTTTCCTTTGATATCACCATACCAGAGCCCCACAAGTTCACCGGGGCGTACACCTGTAGCAACTGCAAACCGGTAGGCATAGATATACTCGTCAAAGACCAGCTTGCCATAGTAAAGGCGGGTGTCCACATCAAACAGAACTTTCAAAGCGGTCGGCTGTAAAATCTTTTTCTTCCCCATGCGGGCATTCTTCGGGATAGACAGCTCAGGGAACATCGTACTGTACCTGTTCCGGCGGCACCATTTCAAAAAGCTGATCTCCGTTGAGCGGATCGTCATAATGGTCTTGCGGCTCAAAGGCTTGTCGCTTGACCTACGCTGACGCTCCTTTTTAAGGCATCGCTTTTTGAAAGACATATTGATGGCTTTTTGCAGATCGCCTTCGGTCAGCTCGTCAATGCGGATGTCCCCACAGACAGGCAGAATATAGTAATCTCCGTATTTCTTGCACTGCTCAACATAGGATGTGCCGCAGGTGAGCTTCAGCTCTTCCACCCACTCGGCATAGAGGGTGGCTACCTTCTTCCTGCCGTCCCGGATACTGTCATCCAGCCATGCGTCCGCTTTTGCGTTTGCTTCCCGTTGTCCTGTTCGGCCCGGCGTGCTGCTGTAAAAGCGCTTGCGGGTACCGTTCTTCTGCACCGCGATGCACCAGCGGCTTTCCTTCTCGACCCAAAATGCCGTGTTGGTTCTCTTTTTCATAAAATCCACCTCCATACACAAGGGTACACTTTGACAAGCCTGCCCGGAGGTGGTACAATACAAGTGTTCATGTTGGATTGTACCCTCTGGGGCAAGCCACTCTGCAAACGCTCTCGGTGTTGGTAGCACCGGGGCGTTTTTTGTTTTTATTGAGCTGTTGCAGATTTTGCAACGGCTGGAAGCAATGTGCAAAATTTGCACATTGTTTGGCCTTACTTCTTCGCTTCAGCTTTTTCGCTGCGCTTACGCCACTGGCTCTTCAGGCCGTCAATATGCTCAAACAGATCAGGCTTGATATCAGCCCACATCGGGTCAAGGATAAAGTCCACGCCCTCCCGTCGGGCAAGCTTGGCAGCGGGGACAAAATCACTGTCACCGGCAATCAGAATGATCTGATCAACCTGCTTCTTATACGCGAGTGACGCAATATCAACACCAACACGCATGTCCACGCCCTTTTGCTGAGCCACAAAAACGAAATCGTCCTCGGTCAGCTCTTCCAGCTGCTTTGTGCCAGCAAGAAGCTTGCGGGTCACATCCGGGCGCAGATTGTAGGCTATTTGGTTGGACAATGTACCAAGGCGGAGTGCAAATTTTCTGCGCTTCCGCAATTCTTCCAAAAAGGTCTGCGTCCATGTATAAGTATCAGATTTGTCCAAATCCACATTCTTCTTTGTCAGCGGGTGGTACACGCTGCGGCGGCCTACTGGCTCACAATCGTAATAGAAAATGCGGTACAGCTGACGCTCCTCGTTGCCGTCCTTATCGTGAAGGTGAGCCATACAGTAAGCATTCAGTTCCTTCGCACGTTCCTCGGCGGTCTTTTTGCCCCACAAGTGGGCTGCACGTTTGCGGTAAAAGCCGCCATCAACCAGAATTGCTGTCTTTGCCATTTGTGTTACACTTCCTTTGGTAAAAAATAAGACCCCAGGATTCAGCCTTCCCCATATCGGCGGGGGGCTTACTACCAGGGGTCTGTTAAGCATTTTGAAACATCATGTTTCTGACGGCATCCTGTAAAGATGCACCCCTATTATATGCGTTTTTGTTGATTTTGTCAACTCATTTTGCAAAATAATCAATTATTTGAAAAGTAAAGCATTAAATGCAACAAATTTTCGGCTCTGTTTTTGTGGATTTTAGCGTAAAGCAAACAAGCCGCCAAGCGCACCCCGCTTGCGGTTATCCCTTATTGTTCATTTTTACCAGTGATTTTCTGCTTTCTATGTGCTTTATGCTGTCAAACCAAGCTCCCGCAGGCATTCGCGGAACATTGTGCCGGCGCTCTTATAGCCGAAAATTTTTCTAGGATAGCTGTTAATCCAGTTCTCCGTGGCTGCGATTTCTTCCGCTGTGACCTTTGAGAAGTCCGTGCCTTTCGGATGCCGGCGGCGGATCATGCCGTTCACATTCTCATTGCTCCCACGTTCCCAGGAAGAATACGGGTGGCAGTAATATACCTTCGTCCGCTTATCCCCGGTGATGCAGGACTGTTCCAGCTGATCGGCCAATGCAAACTCACTGCCGTTGTCCACCGTGATGCTCTTATAAATGATGCCAAACTTCTCTGCGCCCAACTTCCGTTCCAGCGCATTGATTGCCTGCACTGTCGTCTCTGCACGGCGATCCGGCACCATTATAATATTTTCGTTCCGGGTTTTGCGCTCGGTCAGCACCAGCAGTGCAACCGTACTTTTCTTCTTGCCGGAATACACCGTGTCCATTTCCCAGTGTCCAAATTCTTCACGGTCTTTTACTTCCACCGGGCGTTTTTCGATACTCTCGCCAGCCGGCGCACGGGCAGGATTCTTTGTTTTGACCTTTTTATAGTCGCCCTTATGCACGCCATGTCTGGGCAGAGCCTTTTGTGTCAGATTCAGGAACACACCCTTTTTGATGTAGCTATATATGGTAGGCACCGATATATGCGTTTTGAATGTCCGTCCTTCTTCCATGGCATAACCATACACCGCAGCCGGTGAGCAGTCCTTATCTATAATGGTCTGTTCGATATAGCTTGCAAGCTCATGATCCTTGCCGATTTTAAGGTTTGGCCCCTTTTCCCGAAGATGTGTCTGATACCTTTGCTCTGCAATGTCCGGGCTGTATGTAGGAATCAGCTTCCACGTCTTACCGTCCAGCTTGTCATAACTGCCGCGCTTCAATTCCCGGTACACCGTGGACGGGTCCACCCGCAGCCTGTCTGCGATTTCCTTTACTCTCAGCCCATCTTTCAACCACTTTTCGATACGGATTCGGTCTGTAAGCGTAAGCTGTTTGAACACTCGCACGCCGTTTTCCTCCTTCCGACTATGGCGTTTATTTTCGTTTTAAGCGTAAATTATACGGTGTACCGTTGTCAATTCGCAAACTTTCCACACTTTGCACATTTCCTTTGTGCAAAACTCCCAGACAAACAAAAAATGCCCCGCCAGCAATCCATCAGGATGCCAGCGGGGCATTGCTTTACTTAGTGGAGATACCTTGCCAATTCAGATGCAACAAAGCCTGCGATCACTGCCGCAATGACTGCCCACCAGAGTTTGTTTCCAAATACTCCGGGGGCTTTTTCCAGCGCGGTCAAGCGGTCGTCCTGCTTCTTGTTCTGTGCCGTCACAACTTCAAGGCTCCGGTTTGTGGTTTCGAGTTGCTGGATGGTCAACTTGATATTGGTGTTCATGCCGTTTACTGCATCGGTCAGCTTCCCCAGCTCGTCCAGCCGGTGGGTGTTGCTCTGTGCACGGTTTTCGACCGCTGTCAGGCGATGTTCCAGTTCCTCGTCAGTCATTACGCTTGTTCTCCCCCACGTTACCGAAATGGGCCACAGTAGTGGTTTCTGCGGATTTCTTTGCCATGTAATCTTCGAGCTTCTTCTTGGTAAAGTCGAACACAAGCTGCACGATCCAATCCAGCGTCCGCTCATTGATTGCCCAGTCCAGCCAGTCCGGGGTGTACCCACGCAGTACGGCAATGACATGGGCTTTCTTTTCTGCACCCGCGCCACTGCCGAACTTTTCCTCTGCGTTGACGATCCACTTGTACACAGTCTTTGCGACCACAAGGCCGTAACCCAGACGTACCGCCGCCAGCGCCGTGACCACAAGGCCGACCACCATGAAGATGCAGGCCAGCCATTCAGGGAATGCCATCAGAAAAACTTTCAGAATGTTCTCCATTTTGTTTTCCTCCTACTCTTAACCCACCCAACGGCTCTTTACCGCACGGGTGTCGATGTGTACCCAGCCAGCAGGACGACCAGTTTTTACCGGGTAACGTCCGATGCCGCCGGTGTTTTTCAGCAGCGTTTCGGCGTAGGTCGAGAGCGTTTCCACGTCCACGCCCTGAATCCGAATATCTGCCGCCATACCGTAGCAATGCTGACTGTACGTTGCGCCCTTGACCGCCTTGTTATGGGCGGCAGTGCGATATGCGCTGGTGATCGTAACAGCCTTTCCAAAGTGATTCCGGATGTTCTGCAACAGTTTCACCAACACATCATCAATAAAGATGGGGTCAGTCCCATCCTTGCAGCGAAACTCTTTCACGGCAAAGTTTGCGGACAGTTTCTTGTTACCATCCTTTGCCAGTGAATAGGCTTTAATCGCCATTGTCGTTTTCTCCTTTCTGGCTCAATACCATTTTGCAGCCGCTCGACCCACACTCAGCCACCAGCACGCCGAACTCGGCCCGTTCGGTGGTGGTGTTCTCGCCCTTGGCTTCCAGCCTGTCCAGCAGGCTTTCGCACAGATCGGGCCAGCTTTTATGCTGCATAGTCTTCGCCCGTGATGTTCTTGTAGTCGTCGGCGGTAATTTCACCGCTTTCCACGCGCGCGGCCAGAACCTTCTTCACGCCAACGCGGCGGGATGCGGGCATCTCTGCCCAAGTCTTAGTGCCTGCAATCAGGCGGTTTGCCCAGATAATGTTCATGGTGATACCTCCTTATTCCTTGTTCAGCGCTGCGTCCAGCTCACACAGCGCGGTTTCGATGTCGGTCAAGCGCTTCTCGTTGGCCGCGTCCTGTTCGCACATTGCGTCCTCGACCTCGGCCACGCGGTCAGGCAGGCCGTCTTTCTCGGCCTGCTTCTTGGCTTCGGCTTCCTTCTCCTGCCGGGTGGGCAGATTGTCTTTTTTCCACTGAATCATGGTGACTGTCCTCCTTACTGGAATGCACCGCTGACGGCTTCGATGTAGCCGCCCTCGCCGGATTCGCCGCGCTCCACGCTGACGCGGAAGTTAAACGCCGCGCCGTTGGTGGCGGTCTTATTCTCAAAGACGATGTTCACGCCTTTTTTTACCTCGGTCGTGGCATCCTGCCAGACCGGGGAGCTGTCGAGTGCGTTGTTGGTCACTTCGGCTTTGAACTTCGCATCATCGGGGATGGAGCCGGTCACCTGAAGCACGGCAACGGTAATGTCGCCCTCAACGGCCAACGGTTCAGCCAGCGTCACGCTTGCGGCGTGGACGGCCTTGGTAAAGGTCGCGGACGTGCTGACGGTTTCCTTGCCGTCGCTCACCTCAACGGTGATGGTGTGATTGCCGTTCAGGATTTTCTGGAATCCGGCAGCGCTGGCCGTCTGCTCAAAGGTCAGGGCCGTGCCGCTGGCAACGCCGGTGCGGGTCTTGGTGCTCTTGCCGTCCAGCTTTTCGGTGACGGTCAAGGTGTCGCCGTCGGCATCCCTGACGGTGTACTTCCACGCAAAGGCCGCGTTCTTCTGCCCCAGAGCTGCGCCGTCCGTGCTGACGGTAGGTGCAGTGTTGACACTGACCGTGCCATCGTCAGAGACCACGAGTGTAGAGGGAAGAATGAAAGCGGGGCGAACACCATAGGAGTCGTCGTACCAGTAGCCGCTGTAGGAGCCATCGGTGTTGACGTACCAGACGCCGCTGCCATTGCCGGTGTACGGAGAGCGCAGCCACCAAATGGCAGCGGAGCTGCCATTGTATGCAATACGCTTGCTGTTACCGCTGGAGCTGTTGCCAAAGTATGCCAGCCTCACACCGTCCTTCGGGAAATAGCCGTTGTCGCTGGTCGTCCAACCAACCTCATAACCAGACAGCAGGAACACTTTGGTGCTCAGGCCGTTGGAGCCGGTTGCAAGGCTGCCGCCGGAACCAGTGCCGTTCTGGTACGGGATTTTCACCTGCTTAATAGCCGCCCGGATGTTGCTGTCGATGAGGTTGTAGAACGTTCCGTTCAGGTATGTGTGGATGCTGGAATCCTTGTAGGAGTTATTGTTGCCGAACGTGGACGTGGTGTAGATGTCCTTCATCAGCAGCCACGTTCCATTGCAACTCGAATCATAGGTGCTGGTGTTCGGGTTGCCCTGCTGCACAACAATAAAATCTTTGGACGCGCCGTTGACTTTGATTTTGACAATGCTGCCAACGGCTTTCGTGCCCAGTTTTACGTTTGCCATTGTTACCTCCTTGTTTTCGTTCAGGCCCACGGCATGATCTCCGCGGGCCGCGTGTTCTGCGATACAGAGAGGGACAGGGCTTTGTGCTGCTTCTTGTAGATGCAGCGGCATTGCCTCGCCCGCCGTCTGTCACGCGCGAGTTTGTTCGAGTTGATTTTTCGATGGATAGGGATTTTACAGTCAAGCAATTTTTCGAGCCGGTCAGCGTACTTGCGGCGTAAAGAGTAAGTATCACCATGGGCGGCATGGGCATCCCACGCATCAAAGCTCCGCAGGATTTCCTGCTTGGTCACTTCGCCTGCGGGGTATGCCGTCTCCCAATATCTGATCTTGTTCTTCATCCGCTTGGAGCTATCCCGGCGCAGCTTTTGGATGACCGCGCCGGTGTCGGTCAGGTAGCTATGGAATCCCAGAAAATCAATACCGTTCCGCAGCGGGAAAATGGCGGTTTTCTGGTTCAGCTCAAGGCCGTAACTGTCCATGAGCGCCCGAACATCCCGGAGAATGCACTGCAATTTCTTCTTGTCCGAACAGATGATGTAGAAATCATCCATGTATCGGCCATAGTATTTGATGCGGTACTTTTCTTTGATGATGTGGTCGAACTCGTCCAAAAACATGAGGGCGAAAAGCTGGCTCGTCTGGTAGCCCAGCGGCAAGCCGTCCTCCATCACGTCGATGTAGATGCAAAGCAGCTCATAGACACGCGGGTCAACGCCGCGCTTGTCCAGCACGGCTTTGAGCTTGCGTTTTAGCTTCCGGTGGTCGATGCTGGCGAAGAAATGCCGCACGTCGCCTTTCAGCACCCAGCCGTCCGCGCCGTGTCCCTCACGGCGGTAATAGTCCACCATGTGGGTTTTCAGGCGCATCAGGCCGTCGTCTGTGCCTTTTCCGGTCTGGCTGGCGTGGCTGTCCCGGATAAAGCTCTTTGTCAGGGCATCATACAGGATGTTATCGACCAGAGCGTGCAGCACCACCTTGTCCACAAATGCGGGGGCGTGTACCATGCGGCGCTTCGGCTCGTAGACGGCAAAGACCTCAAACTTACTTGGCACATAGCGTATCTGCTGCCGAATGCTCCCGTCTGGCTGCCGCACATTGCAGACAGCCAGCTTACGGGAGAGCTTTTCCGTGCAGGCCAGCGCCTGCGCCTCGTACTCGATTGTTTTGCTTTTACTGCGCTTTCCCTTCCGGGCTTCAAGGTAGGCTTTGTAAAGTACCTCAAAGCTGCACAGTTCTTCGTATGTCAAAATGACCCTCCGCTGGTTCGCGTTACGGTAGTGGGCTGCATCCGGCAGGGATGGCCCACCTCAGCGGGATGTATTTATCACTTGCCTGCATCGGCAAGCGACAGGATGCGGTTTCCTTTGATGGGCGCACTGCTTTCAGCTTATGCCTACTCGTCACACGGTTCCATCAGAGCGGGGCGAACACCATAGGAGTTGTTGTACCAGTTGTTGTTGTTGGAGCCATCGGTGTTGACGTTCCAGACGTTGTTGTTATTGTTGGTGTTCGGAGAGCGCAGCCACCAAATGGCAGCGTCAGACAAACAAACCGCACCCTTTATGCAAAGCGGTTGCCCGCTGTGCGTTTACGGTTCCGGGTAAAGGACGGCTTTCAGGGCGGCAGCCTGTTCGGTCAGCCGTTTCCGTTCCGCTTCTGCCCGGAGTTTTTCGGCACGTCCGCGTTCCGACGTGAGCCACTTCATCGCCGGGTATTTTACGTCCGTGACCTTCTTTGTCCAGATACCGGCTTTCTTCGCACTGATGATACCTTCCTCCGTGCAGATGGTCAGGTATTCCAGCAGCAGAGAGCAGCCGTCCACAACTGCGCCGATCTTCTCAACGCGCCTGTCGTAGTCGGTCTGGAAATTCACGTTGTTCGCCGCGTGTGCATCCAGCAGGATTTGCCGGGCGGTCAGCCGGATGCCCTCGCCGTACAGCCGGAAAGTGCTTTTGGAAAAGCCCTCCCTGTCCCGCGTGTCGAGTGCATGGACGGCAGTGCCACACACCTTCTGGATGTCGCGCACATCTTCGAGCGCTGCGACTTTCTGGATGATCTTCCGGGCATCGCTCCGGCTGATGTCATCGGTGACGATGCGGGTTGCCCTCTGAGTGTAGCGCAACAGCTCCCGCGCATTCGCGCCGACCTTGAATGTTTCAGCCATCAGAACTCCACCCTCGCCTGTTCTGCGTTCCACACGCCGGTGACGGTCAGACCGTCAAGGCTGCCGAACGTGGCAGAAAAAGGGTTCTTGGTGACGTTCGTGCCGAACTTCAACTCGATCGCCTTAATGCTGGCGTTCATCGCGGCCACGCTGGCGCGGATGTCGCCGTGTGCATTCTCTGCAGAGTTGTGGGCATCGACGGCAGAGCTGATTTTCTGGTCGGTCTCGGCCTTTTTGTAGCCGTCCACTTCCCACCGCTGGCTCTCGGTCAGGTGGCCGTCTGCATCCAGCGTGGCAATGCCGCCCGGAATGCCGATCTGGTCAGTGCGGACAACATCTTCATCCGGCGCCTTGCCGGGGCCTGCGTTAAAAGAACCGTATGCCATTTAGGTTCCCCCTTCCTGTGCATCCGTGTATTTCACGGTGCTTGTAATGTGATACTGTGCAGAAATTTTCTCGGTCGGAGCTTTGGCGGCCCTCAGCCGCAGCTTTCCTTCGAGGCTTTCGGTCGCAATAAAGCCCACCGCACCCGCCACATCGTAAAATTCCGGCAGTACCGTAACATCCACAATGTCGGTAGCCAACAGGCCCGCAATAGGGATGTCACAATAAAAATAGCCGGGGGAAGAATCATCTTCGCCCCAGCCATCGACCGGAATCGTAAAAGACACCGCAGCCGTGACATCCTGCTTTTCGTGCAGGATGTCATCAGTTTCCTCGAATCCGTTTGCAGTTGCTTCGGAAAGGTCTCCGAGTGCGGTGTTGCACTGCTTGATGTGGCCGCAAAGCGCGGCAAGCCCTGTGCCCAAAAGCGTTTTGATCTTCGCTTTTGCCATAGAGCTTACCTCCTCATGTCTTAGTCAGCCAGCAGAGCGGCGATCTCCTCTGCGGAGAAGTCCTCCACATCCTCGTCGTGCAGAACATTCTCCGGCTCGGTGTACACGACGACTTCCTTGCCGTCAATGTTCACATTGCCGTTGGTGGAGCTGGCTGCGGTCTTGGTGGCACCCTCAGAGACACCGGCCAGCTTTTCGCCCTCGGCATCGGTCATCAGGCGCTTGCCAGCCTCGGCGGCCACAAAGTCGGCAGGCTTCTTGCCGCTGTCGGTCAGGTTGCCCTCGCCGTCCAGCGCAGCGAGGTTGCCGGTGGTAGCACCAGTGACCTTATCGGCCTTGCCGGAAATGTCCACTTCCTCAGGGGTGGGAACATACAGACCGTCGTCCTTCAGGGTCAGAGCGTTGCCCGCAGCAGCGGAAACATTGACCTTGACATCCACCTCATAGCCAGCGATGGTAACGGTGGTGGAAGCATCCTTGCCGACGGCCTTAGCCTTGTAGGTATCCACCAGCGCAGCCATGCTCAGGAAAGAGTAGGTGCAGGAGTCAGGATTCTCGCCCTTGACGGCCAGCACCATGACGGGCTTGCCGTCCAGCTTGGGGTCGGTAGCGCCGGGGTAGGTCGCAGCATCGAACTTGAACTTGGCCACGAAGGTGGTCTTGGTCTGGTCGAGGAACAGCTCAGAGGGGAAGTCAACGGAGAAAGCAGCAGTGCCGCTCTTGTCGGTAGAGGTGTAGAAGTTCACGGTGTTGCCGTCAACGCCAAGAGACTTGATAGCAGCGTTGGCTGCGGCCTGCACAGGGGTAAAGGCGTCCTTCTTGACGAAAGTCTTCTTGATCTCAGCGGTCAGGTTGCGGATGGTGGTCTTGGTAGAAATCTGCTTAGACATAATAGTGTCCTCCTAAAAATTATTTCAGCATATCAACGATTTCCTGCTGCGTTTCTTCCTCGTCGAGCAGGTCTTCACTCGTCATAACGGTTTCTTTGCGGACGGTCAGCGCGTTTGCGCTGTCGAAGTCAAGACCTTCGCCGATGCGGACGGCAATAGCGCCGCTTGCGTCGCGCTTCAAGCCCTGACCGATGCTTACGCTACCGGTTTCACCCGAACCACCTCCTTTCCCGAACAGGGTTACGGTCGCCTGAATATCTGCTTCCGGGATGCGCTGAGCGAAAAATCTGATGAAACCATCATGCGTTTCGCACCCGTTCAGGACGCCCGCTTTGGTCGTAGTATAGAAGCTGCCGGGAGATACAACGCCAACGGGTACAAGCTCGCTGGTGCTGTCCGACAGTTCTGCATCATAAATGCACTGGTAGTAATCCATACCGCCAGCGTTTTCGTAATCATCCTCGCTGCGGGCGGGCTTCCACTCGTCAGCTGCAAGGGTGAGTTTGTAGGAGCCATAGTAGCCGCCGCCTGTGCCGCCGTCCACCTGCTCCTTGATAAGAGCCTTTACCTGTTCTTCGTTCAGGATTTCCCCGGATTCAGACAGGTTCTTCACGGCTGCGCTGACCGCTGCCGTGATAGTCGCCGCATGGGCACTGGCGTCGGCGTTGTGCTTCTCGATCTCGGCCTTGACCAGCTTTGCGAGAGCCTGCATCTGCGGGTCAACGGTAATGCTGATATTGGCCTTGTTCGACACAGCAAGCAGCGCCGACAGCTCAATCTCAAAATCGCCGTTCACTTTCGTGGACGGGACCTCCACTCCGCGTGCATCCTGCATAATAAACAGGAGTGTTTCTGCATCGTCGTTCAGCCTGCCGTAAACGCCCACCTGATGCATGATGTACGTTTCATCCGCACCGGTGATCTGGATTTTTACCCGCCGAGCCGTCTCACCGCCGCTTTCAACGGTTTCGATGTCCAGCAATTTCAGGTCATGTGTTTCGCCGCTTACCCCGGTTTCCCCCGAGAGGTCTGCGTCAGCCGTACCGGTGCCGCTCACAGCGCGGGTGATTACCAGCGCACCACCGGAGAGAGATTCCGACAGCAGGGCGGCACCGGCGGCGGTGTAGCTAGATTTTTCCCAACTCACGTTGTCTGTCCTCCAATAACAATGTTTATCGCCGTGTGCGACCGTTCAACGGTGCCCGCCGTAAAGGCTCGTGCTTTCACTGCCTTTGCTTCAACGGCACCGGGCAGCGCCACGGCAACCTGCATTTTCGATCTTCCGACCGCACCGGCAACATACGCCTTTGCGCCGATTTCCCGCGGCTTGATCCTACCGGGGACCTTTACGGTGCAGGATGTCGCCATGCCGCTGGGTGCGGCGGCGATATAAGCGGGCGACCGTTCATGCGGTTCGACGATGTAGATGATGTGCTCAAGGTGAGCGGTACAGCGCCGGGCATAACCAAGGCGCTTTTCAATTTCTTCCGGTGTGTAGTAAATGACACCATCATCGGTAATGTCTACGTTCATTCGCCAGTAGCCCGGCCTTCCTCCGTAGTCATACCATTCACTTATCTTCACATTCGGATAAATCGAGGACAGCGCCTTTTGGACTGCCCACTCCGTTCCGCAGTACCGACGGACTTCCAGCGCAGTTTTGATGATCCTGCGCTTTGTTTCAATCGGATAGCTGGTGTCGTACCAGTCAACGCGGAACTGAACCGCAAGAATATCCAGAACCGCCTCATCTGCACGGTCAATATCCGTGTAGATTTTCAAGCGTTCGGCAGCTTCCAGTTCCTTCTTGCGCCGCTCCCTGAAAACTGCATCAAGGATCTGTACCCATGGCTCTTTGGCAACATCAGGCGGTAGCCCTTCGACTAGGCCAACATCGTGGAGTTCAATCATCTTCGATTCCTCCGTATGTCACCTTGCAGCTTCGGAGCTTTGCCACCTGAATTTCGGAGACAGTTGTTTCGACCGGTGTCAACAGACGTGGGCGTTTCGCACCAGCTTCCCGTACACGCATAATCAGCTCCGCCGGTTCGATGTCCCGGCCGATTTTTCTCTGCCAGGTTTCATACTCCTTCACAGCTGCTTCCACATTTTCCTGAATCGTCGATGCATTCTTGACATTGCTCAAGGCAATATGGTAAGTAAGCTCGATGTCATACGGGATTTCTTCCGGCGCATGGCAAAGAACCAGATCACCCATCGGGCGCTTTACCGTGTCGAAATATTCCTGCATTCCGGTACATTCTTCCCTTGTCGGAACTCTGCCTCCGGCCATCAGAAAGTAAATGTGGATCGTGTATCCTTCCTTGCAAACGATCTTCGTATCTGCCACATCGGACCGCCAGCTCGATGCAAAGTATTCATAGGCATCCACCGGACCGGCCACGGAGAAAATCGAAGGTGCATAGTTGATACGTCTGGTAAATGAATCGTCACCTTCCGTATCCGTACCGCCCGTGCTTGCCGAAACACTTTTTGCCCCGGACACATACGGGATAGGATCCACCAGCACATTGATTTCGCCTTCGGCAATCCCATCGCTGTTGCTTCCTGCCTCATCCGCCACGGCAACTACGTCCACGGTCAGTTCGCCGGGTAAGATCTCCGCATACTTTTCGGTTTTGAAATACCGTTTGTCTGCCGTTCTCACCTGTGTTCCTTCCGGGATTCCGGTTGCACTCGTTCTCGGCGCAGACAGTGTGAATCGAATAACCGCCGTGGCTTTTCCGGCTTCCAGGCGTTCCACTCCAACAAGCGGAGCAAGGTTGTCCAAATTCGGCCCCGTGCTCGTAGGCAGCAGTTCCGCTTTCAGACACGCCGTGCTGTACTCCATGTTGTGATGCGAACGATGTGCCAGTGTCAAAAGGACAAGCCGTGCTTCAGAACACCGTTCCAACGATACCTCACCGTTGAAAAGTTCTTTGTTGTACTTGCCAAACAGCGCCTTGCAATCGGCCACAGCTTCTTCCAGCGTTTCTTCGCCTTCAATGTCGATGTCCGGGATGTTCTCAAACTCTTTTATTTTAGACAAGCTCGTACACCACCTTTGGAATTACAACGCCATGCAGCACATCACTGTCCAGCCAGTCCACCCGCACCACTCTTGCCCGCGGCTCAAACGATGCGGTTTTCTCTGTTACCTCAGCCACATATAATCCCTTTGCCACCGGAAGTGGCTTATCGACAAATATGTTTGGATTGATTCCGAGTTCTCTGTCGCCCTCTTGGCTCCCGATTGGTGTGGAATACAGTGTGCGAAGGCACTTTGCAATGTCCTGCACTTCTTTTTGTTTTTCGCTGTCACCGGACAGCTCAACCACCGTGCTGCTGAAGTCGATCATATGTACTCCTTTATGGTCAGGCTCACCTTGCACTGCATCAAAAGCCCGTGTTTTATCACCGAATCCCAGCTGTCGCTTATTTCAGTGACCCGAAACTTGTTTTGCGATACCGGTGCAAACCCGATAATCAGGTAATGAATCTCTCCGTTCTCTGACATTTCTGTCAGACGGTTCAGCATCTTGCGAGGATTCACGCCGAGTGCTGCATCCAGAAGAATATCAAAGGTGTACTCTCTCAGTTTCGGTGATAAATACTCTGCTCGTGCTTTTCCTCCCAGAACTTCATGTTCCGCCCAGTTTGCGCCGGTCGTTCCCTTGAAGTTTGACGGGGTGAGCACACGCAGGTGTCCCACGGAGAAAATCACATCGCCGAAAATTCCAACATACATTCCAAAACCTCCTTACAGGGGTGCGGATGTTTTCTTGCCAAGGTTTCCGGTGTGCGTATGCGATACCAGCGATTTGCCGGACACAACAACATCGCCACCTCCGCCCTGGATGTTCACTGTTCCAGCGGTCGCATTGATGGTCGATGCCGTCATTTTCAATTCGCCGGATGCTGCAAGCGTGATCCCCGCCGGGGATGTCACCTTGATTTCTCCGCCCTCGCTGATGGTCACGGTTGCACCGCCCACCTGGATCTCAAGACTTTTCGCCTTCAGGATTTTCTTTCCGTCCACATAGTCGGTCAGTTCTTTTGCATTTGCATCAAACTTCCGATATGCCTTTCCTCGTGAGTTGGCATAATCCTTTCGGTAGACTTTTTCTTTTCCTTCAGGCGGTTTGTTCTTTTCATTCCAGACGGTGCCCACCACAACAGCATCCTCCGGGCTTTCTCCTGGATGCAGGACAAGCACAAGATCATCAACTTCCGGTGTCTGGTACTCGCCATTGGACAGAAACGGCACCATTTCCGTAACGGTATCGTCCCTGTCTGGGTAAGTAACTTCGCACTTTCCAGCCTCATAGTCGATAGAACTCACATTGCCGAATCTCACTTCACTGCTCATGCGAAATCCTCCTTTTCCACTTTGCTGGCCTTGACCTGTGTTTTGTAGCCGCTGGATGGAGATATGCTGTGTTCCATCTGATCAACGAAATACTTTCCGTCCATCTTTCCATAGCCAACTAGGTTAAAGCACTGCGCTGAAGCGCCGGCCGGATAGCCCAACATCGTAAAACTGATCTGGGTTGCTCCGTGGTTGGCATTCTTGATGGCCGCTATCAGGCGGGCTTTTGCGTCTGCCTCGCTGCTTACCTTTCCAGTAAGTTTAAGCTGGCGTTCGTCCGTGCCCACCTTGACGTTGATATTGATTTTTTTCTGTTTGTTGGTGTAGGTATAAAGGCCGCCCGTGTATGTTCCAGTCAGCTTTGTGTTCCACTTGAAACTTCCCGGCTCTACGCACAGGGCCGTCGGATTTCCAACGGGCCGGCTCTCATATACCGTCCATACAGGATCTTTCGCCTTGTACTTTTCCCGGTCGTACACCCAGAGCTTTGAAGTGTAGACTTTGATAACCAGTGCATAGGTGCTGCACAGATCTTGCAGAAAGGCACTATCTGTTCCGTCCTGTTCCTTTGCATCAATGCCGTGGTCGTCTCCCTCAAACTTCAGCTCCAATTTGTAACGGCCTGCAATGGTTTCAGCGATTTTCTTTACGCTGGTGTTCTTCCATGTAAAGGTCCGGTTTCTCTCGCTGAAGCTGGTGTCGTTCGGCTTTGCCACGCCGCCCATCGTCAGCGAATCAGGTGCACCGGCAAAACTAAGATCATCCAGCACGAATGCCCCGCACTCGGCGCTGTAATCTCTGTAGCCGCTCTCAATGCCCCCGATATTCCAGTCCTTTACAACAATAGCCGGGTAGAGCTTCACGCCCTTTTCCGGCATCCAGTCATTTTTCCATTTGGCAGCTTTGGCATTGACTGTAATGCTCACACTGTCGCTTTTGGATTCAGCCACATCCGTGTACTTGAAACTTTCCAGATCAGGTGCGATTTCTTCCGAAATATCGGTTTTCTCGTAGGTCAGAAGAACCGCAGCCTGCCTTCCTTTGGGTCTCGCTGCTGTCAGTACCATCATGCACCTGCCTTCCAGGGCGGAAGGTCTCCGCTCTTTTCAGCCGGCAGAGCTGGTGTTGACAGCACCGTGCCGGAATCGAACCGGACGATATGGATATATCTGGGGTTGTTCTGCATCAGCCAATCGGCTTTCAGCTCGCTTCCGTACACGTTCAGGGCAATCAGATCCCAGGTGTCACCGGACTTTGTGGTGTAATCAAGTGCCATACTGCGTGCGCCTCTTTTCGCGTTCGTACCGTTCCACATACTCGCAGAACTTCTCGTAACCTTCGTCCATAATGGAACGTAGATCTTCGGCATTCATGCTGCCGTAGATGGTGAAGTTTGGTGCATAAACATATGTGTTTCCGCTGGAACTCGTATAGGTACGCTGGTAGCTGTTGCTCGATCCACCGCGCTGGTTCCCGGTGCTGCCACCAGAAGCATCTCCGCTCCCGCCGATGGGCTTCAGCTCTACTTCCTGCTGGTAGTTCTGAAGGTCTGCCAGCATCGACAGATTTTGCCTTGTCAGTTCGCTGTTTCCAGCCGTCGGGAAGAAGTTTACATTGCTCAGGTCGTAGTTGTCCGGGTTTGCAGCGTATTCCAGCTTTGCCTTTTCCGCATCTGCTCCCCGGATAAACCGGATTGCCTTCTGAGTATTTTCGTTTGCAAGAACAGACTTGGCACCAGCAATCACTTTCCCGATTCCGGTGTTCAGCAGCTGTTGGGCTTTGCCCTGGTCATCCGACACGGTAGGTGTCGGCATTGCCGCCAGAGTTTCCAGCCCATCTACTGCATAGTTGGCGATCTCCGTGATACGGCTGAACGCCACACCAGCGTCGGACCCCAGTACCAATGCCGCTGCAACAGGCTGAACCATAGTGTCAAAACTTTGAGCCACCTGGTTGTAATACTGCTGGCGACGTGCTCTGTTGAAGTCGATCAGGTTAGAATCTTCTTCTGTAAAACCACCGTCCGCGAACATCTTCGGCTTTCTGCCGGGCAACCCCAGCAGATCACCCAGACCAACGCCCAGCAGCTTACCAGCGGTCAGCCAGGTATCAATGTTCTTTTCACGAACGCCGCGCCGGAAGCTGATAACGGCTTCCGGGCCAGCCTCACCAGCAATAGACGGTCCCTGCGTCATGCCGCCGTTGGCAAATGCCGGGACAGACACGGGTGACAGGTTGAATCCGAACGACTTACCGCCGATCACCGGAACCGGAATGCCGAACAGCGTTTCCGGTATTGTGAGCTGAATTTTGTTCAGCGCCCCAATGATGAAGTTGACCGCTTTCACGCCGATGGTTGCAACCTGCTTCAGGAAGCCGATGATGCCCAGAATCACAGGCTCTACCACAGGAAGCACCTTACCCACCAGATCCACCGCCACCTTGATGGCGTTGACCAGTGTGGTGCCTACCAGGCTTACCACCGTAGACAGCAGCGGCATGACCGCCGGAATGCCTTCATTCACGATAAAGCCGAAGATCTCAGTCAGCACCGGCTTGATGTGGTTTACTCCCAGATCTACAATCTGAGAGAACACACCGGCGAACGATTCAATCAACGGCATAACCGTCTGGATGGCAGGGGTCATAGCTCCGAACACGTCACCCAGATTTAGCCCTCCGATACTGAAGCCGGATAGCTTTTCCTGGATGCTCTGCAAGCCCTCCGGGGTGGTGAGTTGCCCGAACACCTGCTTCACGGTGTCGCCGATACCCGCTATCTTTCCGGTGAATTTGTCAAAGACGGCAAGCCCGCCTTCGCCAAATACTGTTCCGACGATGTTGCGGATGTCCTCGAAGTGATCTCCCAGCAGTGAAACCGCCGCAACGATCGTACCGATACCGGTAATAACGGGGCCGAATGTGCCAAGCAGCGACATAAAACCGCCGCCCAGTTTTGCGGCCACTGGGCCTACCGTCGTACCCAGTACGTTCAGCCCTGCGCCGCCGACATTCAAAGCTCCCTTCACCGTGCTCAAAGCGCCGCCGCCGATTTTGGATGCTGCACCCGCCACCTTGCTGCCGACACCGAGGACGGTAGAACCCACTTTGGACTGGCTGACGGTCTGCCATGCATTGGACAGCCCATTTCCAATGACCGTCTTTCCTGCACCGAGGAAATTTTTCACTCCACCGGCCATACCTCCAAGGTCAAGACCGTTCGGTCCTGCAATGCCGGAAAGAATCTGTCCCGCAACACCGCCGGTCTTGGCGATAAATCGTCCAACCGGATTGCCGCTTCCGAACCCCACCAGAGCATTTTTCAGACCGCCCAGCGATTGCCCGACATTGGAAACATACCTACCGGAGCCGGAGTTTTTCAGCACGCCCAGCAGGCCACCGTTCGTGCTAGCTTCCAGCACATCATTTACAAAACCGGTGTTTCCTTTCTTGGTTCCGCTTCGCAGGCCCTTGAAATTTTTCAGTGTTGCCCAGATGCCGACACCAGCGCCGTCCAACGTCTGCCCAATTTTTCCAAGGCGCGTTGTGGGCTGCTGCGCTCCGGCACCGGCCATCTGAACGCCGTACTTTGCATTTTCAGCAAACATTCCGGCATTCGATTCTACAAAGGATGCGCCACCAACTGCCCGTTGGATCAGGCTTGTGGGTGTCAGTGCGCCCATCAGATTTCGGACAGTGATGCCTCCGAATGTTCCGCCTGGGGCACCGCTCGGTTTTCCGCCGATTGCAATGTTCCCGATGGTGTTCAGCAGCGAGGAACCTGTGCTATAAGCCGTCGGTGCAAAGCTCATAGCTCCGAACGCCGCGACTATGGCAGCAATGGCCCCTGCCACTTCCGGCCCATGCTCTGCAGTGTAGTCGATGCCCTTCTGGATCCACGGCAATGCCTCCTGCGCCGCATTGCCAATTCCAAGCAGCGCGGAGTGCAACATCGGCAGAATGCCATTGACGATGTTGGACAGATCTGGCAAGCTCTCGGTGATACCGTTTGCTATGTCGATCCACATGGATGTCAGTTCTTTCTTTGCCGGAAGGAACTGATTGCCCACATTGATAAGCAGGCGGTCTGTCGCATTACTTGCCATCTGGCTTACCGCTTCGCTGGTGTCCAGACGAACAAGCAATTCTTTCTCCATGCTGCCGCTGTATGCGCTGGTATCACCAGCCATAAGCAAGGCATTCTGGAACGCAGGCAAGTTGCCCACAATTTTTGAAACGCCCTCAATGGCCCACTGTCCAAACAGTGTCTTGATGGTCGCAGTCTGCTGGTACTTGTCCTGTTTCGAGATCGCCTCAAAGACTTTGTACAGAGTGCTTGCTGCACCATCTTCTCCGTTCGGCCCGGTGGACTGCATATCCTTTGCAATCTGCACAGGATCAAAACCGAGTTTGTTCCATGCGCCCACCTGCGCATCCGTTGCACTGTTGCCAAGGGTGATGTTTGTAAACACACGGTTCAGGCTTGTTCCAGCCTTTCCCTCATTAACGCCCATAGCCAGCATGGTGGCTGCCAGCGCAGAGGTCGTGTGCAGGTCAACGCCGGCTGTCTGGCCGACACCGCCGGACGTATTCACCACGCTGGCGATTTCCGCCGCCGTGGTAGCCATGTGGCCGCCCAGATAGTTGATGGAATCTGCAATGTCGATAATCTGGTTGTGGGTCTTACCAAAAGCGGTTTCCCACTTTGCCATATAATCGGCCGCAGACTTTGCATCAATGTCCCACGCGGCAGCTAGCCGGGCCGTATCGTACAGGTAGCTTTTTTCTCCGGTTTGCTGGTTATCCAGAAAGATTTGCTCATAGCTCTTACCGGACTGTCCCAGCGATGCGGCGATCTGCGCCATCTCGTCCCGTTTGATTGGGACCTGCGTGGTCATCTTGAGGATCGCGTCCTCCATGGTGGCACGCTTTTCCGGGTCAATGCTGCCGTCATCGTTCATGATGCCGCCAACATACTTGACTGCATCTGCCGCCTGGGCTTGGTATTCCTCTGCCATGGAGGTTGTCTTTTTAATCATGACAGCGGACGCAGTTGTCAGCGTCGCCATGATTCCCAGTCCGGTTTTCCCGATTACGCCCAGAGTGTTTGCTACCGTGCTGCCCAGTGACTTGGTTCCCGTCAATGCGTTTGCCAGATCACCGGTCAGCCCCTTCGTCTGCTTTATTGCAGTTACAAGGGACGGGTCCACCTTGCCCATGATGCGGATGCTGAGGTCTAGTGCTCCATTTCCCGCCATACGTCTGCCACCTCGTTACACAGATCCACCAGCTCCCGCCGGGGCAGGTGCAGCAGATCCGTCATGTTGGAATGCGTGGCAATGGATAGCTGGATAGCCGCTTTCCGAAGTCCTTTTGCCCCGCCTTTTACTCGAAAAAATCAGAGTTTACAGCATCACGCAGCTTAACCGCCTCGCACAGCGGCAGACCAGCAAAGAAGTCCACCGGGTAGCCGGTGCCCATGCTGGCGATGATGCAGCAGTACAGGTAGTTGCGATGCGTATTCACCGGTGCAAATCCGCCCGCAGCCATACGGTTTTCTGCCATGGATTCGCTCATAGTGTTCAGTTCGCCCACGCCGGACAGGTCGATGCCGTCAAAGGTCTTGCCCTTCAGTTCCGCCTTTTCGCTGCCCTCGTAGGTGTAGGGCGCTGCAAACTTCAGGGTGTGAGATTCCAGCTGCTTTTTCACTTCATCGGCGTTCTCGCTGTTATCCATGCCCTTGATAACCGCTGCCTGCACTTTCTTGATCTTGCCGCGGGGCATGAGCTTGAAGAACTCCACCGGCTTTCCAGTAGCCTTAACAGCCATTTCCTGTGCAAAGGAAGTGGTCATTTCCATCGCGTACATGGCCGCCGTCTCGTTGCCGATGCTTTTCTGAATGTCGATCAAGTCCTGCACGGTCATCTTCTCCATACCGGACAGATCCAGGCTGTCGTACTCCTTGCCCTCGAACTTATAAGGTTTATCAAACTTCACGATATTGTCCATTGCTGTTTCCTTTCCAAAAGACAATCAGCCGCCCCACGCCGGGACGGCTGACTTCTTCATGTATCGGGTTTAGATAAGGGCGTTGATCTCGGCACGCATATCCTCGCCATCAACATAGTAGCGGCCCGCAAACTTGTCGATGTCGATAACGGTAGTGCCGTCAACCTCCATCAGGTAACGGGTGACTTCCAGCGTGGTGGTGCTGCCCATGGTGTCGGCACGCTTCAGCTTGCCGGGATCCAGCTCCTTGGGACGACCACCCAGGACGACGCGCAGGCCCTTGTAGGTGTAGCCGCCGTTCTTGTTGTCGTTCTGCATAGCAGCACGCAGGGTGATCTGGATGTTCTTGTTGGGGTTCATCATCTTGGTGGCGTAGCTGTACATGGTGTTCCAGTTCAGCGTTGCCTCCATGGATTCAAACTGACCGGGCACGGGAGAATCGACTTCGCCCGCAATGCCCATGCCGGACACGGAGGTGGTCTTGTTCTTGATCTTGGGCAGGGTGATTTCATCCGCCAGACCAATGAGCAGGTCATCTTCCGTGTACGCATTGTAGTCATTGATGACCTGGGGAACCAGGTCACTGGAAATATTCAGAGCCATAGGTCATTCCTCCTGCTTACAGAGACAGAGCCGAGGTCAGTGCGCCGGCCTCATACTCCATGGTGTTGTTGATCTGCTTAAAAGGCGGGAACGGCGTGCAGAACTGATAGAAGGAGTAGTGGCCTGCAACCAGTTCAGCGGTCGTGTTGCGGTCGGGGTCTGCCTTCATGCTGTAGCTGGCGCACACCTCGGTAGAGACATAGACACTGCCCTTCATGTTCTCGCTGTCGATGATGGACTGAAGGCGCTTCTTGTTCATGGGCTTATCCAGCTTGCTCATGTTGTCCAGAACAAAGCTGGTCCAGGAGTGGTTGAAGAAGCGGCGGACACAAAGGAAAGCGTCCTTCGGGTCGGTGTTTTTCGGATAGCAGCAGGTCTCATTGCCCCACACAACAAAGTCGCCGGAGCGGATGAAGGTCGCCACGCCCTGCTCATTCAGAACATTGCCCTGCTCCTGATCCATCAGGACTTCGGTGCCATCTTCCAGGCAGGCGGAGGAAATGGGTACGCTGACATTGGACGGGCTGGCATTGGGCGTGTCGTTGTACAGGCTGTCGTTGTAGACTGCCGCAGCAGCGGCCAGAGAGCTACCGCTGTAGATGGCGCTGCCGATCTTGCCGTACAGCCACAGGCCATATGCTTCACGAGAAGTTGCGCCCTGCTTGACCTTCTGGTTTGCCACGTCGGTGTACTTGCGTGCACCGGAAGCGGAACTGTCGATGTCAACAAAGCACACCGCATCGAAAACGCCATTGATCTTGCGGCACTTTGCCTGGAGCGCTGCGCACACCATGGGATCCTTAGAGAAGCGGGGTGCCAGCAGAATGCCGGGAACCATGCCCAGCTTGGGGAACACCTGTCTTACCACTTCCAGTCCGGTCTCTGCACCGGTGGCCGCATTCACGCCGCCCACGATGTCGGCAGCGGTGATTTTGGTCGGGTCAAGAATGGAACCGGAAATGGTCAGAGCCGTTGCGCCGTCGCCTTTGCCGCCGTTGACCAGGGCGATGCTCACAGTGCCATCATCATTGAAGCTGGCCGAATAGTCCTCGTCCGCCGTGAGCACGGTCTGCTCCTTCTTCACGACCAGCTTTTTCAGCAGGATGCCGGTCTCGTCGATCTCTGCAATGCCGTCATTCACCTGAACGGTCTTGTTGGACAGTTCAGTGATGTGCTTTGCATTCGCAGGATCCAGGACGTTGACCACGACGATAGGGGAAATGCCCATCACCTGAAAACTGGCGCTCACCGCCTCACACAGGGTATACTTTGCAAAATCGTCGGAATAGCCCACTGCGGCGGCAGCTTCTTTGAAGGTATTCACCAGCATCGGCGTATTCACCGCTGCTTCCGGGTCATCCAGCATATTAACGGGGGCCGTACCCACAACGATCTGCAGGCCGGAGTTGACCGTTACCGGAGCGGTGACGCTGGTCGCTGCTTCGGTCTTGTTAAAGCCATGAGAAATAGCCATTTGTCATATCCTCCTTACTTCATCAGGTCGGTGGCCTTCTTGTAGAGAATGTTCTCTCTGGTGCCGTCCTGTTCGATCTTCACGCGCATTTCTGCGAGCTTGTCCAGCGGAACGATCAGCGCCTTCAGGAACGGCACCTGCTCCACTTTTTCTTTCAGCTTTTCGGGCAGGCCATCCACGAATACGGTGTACTGCGGGGCAATGCCCTTGACGGTCGGCCCGCAGTACGCCGCAGCGCCGGTGGTTTCCGTCACAGGCTGTGCTTCTTTCACAGCCTCGGTTTTCTTTTCGGTCTTTTCGATGCTCATATCAAAGCCTCCACTTCTTCGTTTTTCAGGGTGTTGGGCGTTTCGCAGATCAGGTTGACAATGCCCCAGTAGTAGAAGTCCATGTCATCATCCGAAAGATCCCATTTGCGTGGATATCCCACTTTGAAAGCCTCGCCAAACACAGGCTTCCGCTTGAAGTGCTGCATGATGGCTTCGATGATGTTTCCGGTGTCCTCATATCCCTGCCGGTCTGTTTTCGGGTCATAACAGCAGATGATAAGCTGCAAAAGGACCAATTGCGGATCCTTTTCGTTCACCACCTCGCCACTCGTTCTTGATACGATGATGCACGGGAAGTTGGATCTATTGGTATCCACATCGTCGTCATCATCGGTCGGGGACGGGATAAACTGCTTGAAGATCTTCAGCGGTTTTTCGCCTTCCTGCCCCGTGAACTTCATATCCCGGAACAGTTCCTTCAACTCGTCAATCATGGCCTGCTGGCACATTTCGCTGGTATAGCCGGTGATTTTTTCAGCCATATCAGATCACACCCTTTCGTTTTGCATTGGCGATCAGTTGCCGGACGCGCCGTTCCGTGTTCTGCTGCAGCATCTGCTCCACCGTCTGCTCCTGCATCTCCCACACGGTATGGTGCATCGCAGAGCCGGAAGGGCTGGACAGTGTTGCCAGCTTCTCGTTCGGTTTCCAACGTTTCTTTCCGCTCTCCGTGTAGTCCTTATCCGCAGGTATTCCGAGCTGACGCTGTACCATGCCGATATGCTTCGACTTGAACTGTACCAAGAAGCCCTTGCTCTTATCGCTTGTTCCGCCCAGAGCGATCATTGGACTGTCTTTCAGGACGCGCGCCCGAAAAACGGGCGGCGCATTGCGAACAGACGGACCCATGAAGGGCTTTGTGGGGCTGGTTCTGAAATAGCCCAGGTCTGCCCGGAATGCACCGGGGTCGTTCTTCATAATAGCAAGGATAGCGGTAGGCCGCCGGTTGGTGGCCTTCTGGCGCTGGCGCAGATCTTCGATCATGCGTCTGCCTGCCGCGTTCAGGTCGTAACGTTTCTTCACTTCGGTCAGCATCAGCTTGCGCGTCTGCCGGGCCGTTGTGTTTACGGCCACCTTCAACGCCGCCGGGGTTTTGTTTCCCAGTACGCCAAGAGCGCGGGTCACTTCCGCGTCATCAACGGAGACCATCAGGTTGGAAGCGTCATAGTTGGTATGGAAGTATGCCAACTTACCTCACCCTTTCCAGTTCCATGCGATACATACCCGCTTTCAGGGAGCATGATTTGATGTTGTAGATCCGTTTCTTGTCCAAGGTGATCTGCTTGCCACTCTTCGGCATAGGGCCGTAGTCCTTCTGCTTCACAAAAAGCAGCAGGTCGGCCTTGTACATACCCTGGTCAAAGGATTGCTTTGCTCCGCCCTCCCAGTGCGCCGGACGTTCAAGTACGCCGGGGTGCTGCGTGATACAGAGCATCAGCTTATCATCTATGTACCGTTCTTCCGCAAACTCGTTTGAGTTGAAGATCACGTTCTGCACATCTTGCGCAACGCATTCTTTGAACGTAGGGAACGGTTTCGGAGTTTCCGGTGTGCCGTAGTTCTGGTCAACATCCAGCATATCCGCGCTCCTTCCCGTATCAGCAGACGGTAGCAACCAGCCAGCTATCCACCTTGTCGGGGATCAGCAGCGGGTGGGTCTGCAGTTCCAGGAAGCGGCGGTCAGGACGGTGTTCCACATAAGAACGCAGCAGGCGGGTGGTCTCTGCAGTGTGCCACACCTTGTCATCGTCCAGATAGGTGCACAGACCGTATGCGCGCATGAAGTTTGCGTTGCTGGGGATCATCAGCACCATATTATCCGGGATCAGAGGCTTTGTCTCTCCGGTTTCCTCATCCAGATACACTTCGTCATAGCCGTAGATGTCCACGCCGGGCAGATTCAGGTGGCCGTAGTAGTTCAGACCGCCTTCCAGCTCCTTGGGTGCCATAGCACCAATGTCGAACCGGCGCTTGTCCATCAGATCCAGAACATTGCTGTCGCTCATAAAGTGGTTTGCGGCCAGCTTGCCCATAATCACCATGTTTGCATTTGCAAAGCCGTTGCGGCTCACCTGCCGCTTCCATTCGCGCAGGTTGCCCATGGTATCGGCAGCAGACTTACCCCACTGCTTCGTGCCCTCCAGATTGATCTTGTTGGTGAAGCCAAAGTCGATGACTTCATCCACGCCCTTGCCCTTCACCTTCAGCTGACCGGTGGTAAGTACCTGGGCTGCCATCCACTCTTCGCGGCGAGTGGTCATGTCGTTCAGCTTGTTGTATTCCTCGGTCAGCTTTTCTGCTGCACGGTCAGCAGGGGTGCGGCCGGAGTAGATATCCTCACCGGGCAGGCGCTGCAGGAACATATCTGCGGTGGTGACAGTTGCCGGGTTGATAAGCGGCGGTGCATAGGACTTGGTCTCGTAGCCCTCGTTCTGCACGATCTCGCCACCGACCATGGGATGGACGAAAGCTGCCATCTTGCGGTTGCCCTTGACGATATCAATGTCAACGTTCTTAGTGGGGAACGTCTTAACCTTGGAGAAGAAACGATCGCGCAGGAAAGTGCAGATCGGGGGTGCGGTGCGCACAGCCTCGGCCAGATACCGCGGCTCATAAATGTTGATTTCGTTTGCCATTTTTGTTTCCTCCTATCACTTCAGGAAAATGCCCAGATTGCGCAGAGGAACTTCAACGTCGTCCACGCTCACGTTATTGGGCAGCACCAGGCCGTCAGCAAAGAACTCGCCGGTCAGATAGACCGGCACTTCCTTGTTTGCGTCTGCGCTGTCAGCAGTAATGCCGTACAGGCCGGTCAGGACTGCCGTGCCTGCGCTTGCCGGTGCCGCAATAGGCTTCACCTTGCCGTCTGCAATCAGCACGGGGGCGTGTGCCTCCACAGCTTCGCTTGCGGTCTTGGTTGCCTTTGCGATACCAATGTCCACGCCAGCAATGAAATACTTCGGCGCGGTGCTGAAATCTTTTCTTGCAAGATCCATGCTCATGGTTCTTTCCTCCTTACTTCACACCGTTTGCCTTGCGGATTGCGGCCAGGAAAACGTTTGCTTCCGTGTCCTTCGGATCCGGGTCAGCGGGCGGCGGATTGGTGATGTTGTTCGCGCCGGAAGTCTGGGCGTTGGCCTTTGCCTTGTCCAGATAATCCTTGCTCTGCTTCTGCTGCTTTGCCTTCATGCTGGCAATGACGGCCTTCGCAAAGGATGCGGAATCAATGGGCTTCACAAACTTCGCCTCATTCGCTTCATCCTCCGCGCCGGGCAGAGTGGCGTTTTCGATCTCCTGAATGCGGGTGCGCTCGGCATTGATAGCCTCGGTCTCGATCTTGGCTACCATATCCGGGCACGCCTTGCGGAGATCGTCCACGGTCTTGATGTCCTTAATGTCCATGTCTGTTACCTCCCCATGGGTTTTGTTCCCCGGCTGATCCGCCTGGGGTGTATTTTCAGGCTGGGCCGTGGTCTTATCCACCACCCGGCTTCTGACAAAGTTCGGTGCTTTGTTGAACGGGGTGTTCATACTGATGCTGTTGACGAACAGGATACCGTTTCGGTTCTCCACTACGGAATCTTCTGCATCATCGTCCACCTCGTCCACAAAGCCTTTTTCCTTGGCTTCTGCGGGGGTCCACCAGCTGGTTTCATCCATCCACTTTGCACACTCTTCCTCGGTCTTGCCGGACTTCTTGGCGTACAGAGTGATGATGTTACTGCGGATGGCTTCCAGTGCTTTCAGGCAGTTGTTGAGATCGTCTGCGGTCAGGTAGTCACAGATGCCCATGCTGACCGGGTGGATCATGTAACTGCCATCTGCCGCCGCTACCACCTTGTCTGCATGGCAGGCAACGATGGTGGCAGCGCTGGCGCACAGACCGTCAATGTGGGCGGTCACGGTGGCTGCGTTGCGTTCCAGCATATTACCAATGGCCTGGGCTGCAAAAACGTCACCGCCGCCGGAGTTGATGTACACGGTGATCTCCTTTACATCGCCCAAGGCGGCAAGGTCATCCGCAAACCGTTTCGGTGTCGCGGCATCCTCCCACCAGCTGCGCTCGGAAATATCGCCGTAAAGCAGAAGTTCCGCCTTCTGGTCATCATCGGCCAGATTGCGGAACTGCCAGAACTTATCATTCTTTGTTTTCGGGTTTGCCTGCGGATTGAGCTTGCTCATAAAGTCCTACCTCCTTCATTTTTTCCATTTCGCTCTTGCGCTGCCGCATATTGGCCCGCCAGCTGCCGCCGGTCATCTGGGCGGTTTCCTGTTCCGCTGTACTGATTCCCTCTTTGATGCGGAGTTGGGCTGCCTCGATTTCTTTCTTGGCATCCAGATTGGTGCGGGCTGGGCCATTCCATGTGCAGGTCGTGTAGGCTTTCGCCATAGCTGGGTCATCAAAGAAACCCGGTGCATTGATGCGCCCACGGGCCACCGCTTCGGCAAACCACTTCTCGTAGGCCGGCTGGCAGAAGTCCGCTGCAAAACTGTCCCGCAGCACTCCGCAGGTGCGCCAGAACTCGTTCAGAGCGCCGCGGCTCGCGGAGTAGTTTGAACTGAATTTCTTGTAAAGCACCTCTCTGGGGATCTCCACGCCGGTTGCCACCTGGTCGGACATGGCCGACATGAACCCGTCAAAAGTCGTGGTCGGGTGCTTCGGGTCAAACACATCCGTACTTTCCCCTGGTGCAAGGTCGAACACCGCGCTCGGTGCAAGGTCGATGCCCAGTTCATCGGGCGGGGTGTTCGGGTCCTCCGCCTTATCCGCCGGTTCCTCACCAAACGGCGCTTGATCGGTCGGATCATCGTGCTTGATAAACAGCGTGACGGAGGACGCCACAATGGCCGCGGCCAGTTCGGCTTCCGTGTATCTGCCCATCTGTTTCAGGGTAGGCAGCACCGGTGCCAGCAAGGGCACACCGCGCCGCTGTCCAGCGCGTTCCCGCTGGGTAACGCACAGGATGTTCGGCTCTCCTGTTTCTGGGTCACGGGCTTCTACCCGCGTCCAGGTCAAGGGCACCGTGCTGTCGTAAGCCAGCGGATGCCGGCTTGTTACCCAGTAAGCCACCACGGCACCGTCCTTGTCCGTTTCCACGCCCTGCACGATCTGATACACGCTATGTCCATCCACCTTACAGGGGTACATTCTGTCCATGCGGTCAGGACTGCAAATCAGGTCGGCTTCAATCAGGCGCAGCCGCAGGGCATACGGCCAGTGCGGGCGTTCATCGAACTGCACCGCCGCAAACACATCACCATTCATCAGGAAGCTGGTGAATGCCAGCGTCTGCAGCCGCCAGAAGTTATCCATGCCGGAAGCATCGCAAAGGGTGCTGTCTGCCCACAGTTCAAACTCGCGGGAGATCTGCGCCTGCAGCTGGTCGGCCTGTTCCTCGGTCAGATGCAGATAGTCTGCATCCACCTGTGGGGTCGGCACAAGGCCGCTGCCCACCACGTTGGTGCGCAGGGTCTTGATGGCACCGGTAGCCATTGGGATGCCCATGTAAGCATCCCGGCTCCGCTTGCGCAGGGTTTCGATATTATCTTCGATGTCCTCTTTTGCGCTGCCGCCGCCAACGTGCCAGCTGCGCATAGCGCGGGAGATACGGCTTGCACCGTAGTTACCGTAGCCGGTGCCATTGTTCATGATGGACAGTGCAGAGCGTGCCACAGCGCGGCGATACCCTTTTTCAGGGTCGATTGCCGCAATGGCTTTATCCAGAATATTTGCCATGTTCTTCACCATCCTTACACGTCATGCGGGGAGAAGTGATAGATTCGGTTTCTGCCCCGTCCGCGCTCTGCCGCTTCGGCCTCGGCCACTTTCTTTTCCCAGAAGATGATGCTCTCCCGGATCTGTTTCAGGCTGGCGCGGGTCAGCATCATCTGCTCGATCTGGTAGCTTTGCCCGGTCGATACAGCAGCCTCGGCTTCCAGCCACATATCAAGGTGCCGCCGTGCGGTTTCTTTTGAGATAATCGGCATTTAGATACCTCCCGATCTTCTTCTGCGGTACTGGCGTGGTGCAGCCTGGCGTGGCGCTTCCTCACCGGGGATTTCCAGGCCGGGGGGATTACTGATCTCCAATGCCGCCGTGGCGTAGTTCCGCACGTCAAATGCTTCATTACGTTTCTGTGCCGGGTCTTTCAGTTCCCACCGCTCCACCTTTCGGCCAGACTTCCAGCGCGTGACCTTGTGCTCCGCAGTAAGCATCTTGAAATAGTTTTCGTTGTAGCCCGCATCCTCGGCCGCCGGGAAGTGGCAGTAGTTTGGGCCTTTGATAAGCACTTTCAGCCGGGCAAGGACGTGGTTCTTGCCGGTGTCAACGCCCAAGGTGAACAGTTCGCCCTTGACGCGGTTGTTCTGAGTGGGGTTGCGCAGGTAGGGTACGTCCATGCCGCCGCGGCCTTTGATGGCCCAGATATGCCGTTCCTCCCGTTCTTTGCAAAACCGGATGACCTGATCCGGGAAGTGGCCGCCACTGTCCATGCAGACAGACCGCAGGGACAGTTCCGTGCCGTCTTTCTTTTTCCATGTACGGGAAAGGAACTCGTCCAGGTCTGCCCACACCTGACCGCGTTTCAGGTCGCCGTAGATGCGTTGGTACCGGATGCCCCAGCTTTCTCTGCCGATACCCCAGCCCACCACTTCGGCCTCGAAGCGGTTATCCTGGGTATCGACACCAGCCGTCAGGTACACTACGCCGTCCGGGACTTCGGCCTCGTAGAACTCGCGGCGGTCCAGCAGGTTGTTTGCCTCCACCGCTTCGCCCGGTTCCTCCCACGGCAAGCCCAGGTCGGTGTTCACAAAGACCTGCATCTTCTCGTAATCGCCGCGCTGTGCATCCAGGTCAGCAGCAATGAAGTCCTCCACGATCTTGTCCCACCCGCAGAGGGTGGAGCCGATCTTGTTCATGTGGAAGCCCCGCACAGACCGTTCCGGGTGTTCTGCGTGCCACTTTCCTTGCAGGCTGTTTTTCTTCCAGCGGTATTCGTTGTCAAGGCAGCCACACTCGGCACAGCGGTATTGCACGCCGCCTTCCGGCCACTTTTCCTTGTCGAACACCATGTTGTCCCAAACAAAGGGCTGATAAAAGCCGCAGTTCGGGCAAGGCACCGTCCATTCCTCTTGGGTGGATGCGTTGAACTCGTCCAAAATGCGGCTGTTGTTTTTGTCGGTTGGGGTCGATACCAGCACCGTCTTGTAATCCCAGTAGGTCGTTTGACGCTGCTCGGCCAGCATGACCGGGTCGCCTTCTTTGCCGGCGCTGGCTTTATAAGCGTCCACCTCGTCCGCCAGCAGTACCTTGATGGGACGGCCGCGCAGATCGGTCGGGGCGTTTGCGCCAACGATGGTCAGTTGACCACCGGCGAAGTTCTTTTTCATGATCGTGTTGCCGGAGTAGCGGCTCTTGTTATCCACAAGGCCCCGAAGCACCGGAGTGTCCCGGATCATGGTAGCCAGACGGTCTTTGCTGAAGCTCTCGCCCAGGTTCACCGTAGGCTGCACGATCATGATAGGGGCCGGGTAGTAACTCATGTAGTACCCGACGGTGTTCAGGATCAGACCGTCCGTCTTGCCGGACTGGGCGCACATCATGGCTACCACCTTGCGGATATGGACATCCCCGATGGCATCCATGATCTCCCGCTGGAAAGGTGCGTTGTCCGTATTCCAACGGCCTTGTGCTGCGGATGCTTCCGCCGACAAGCGGCGGTAGTTATCTGCCCACTGACTAAGGGTCAGGTTCGGGGGCGGCTTCAGCGCACCCAGTGCCCGGCTGAACATCTGTGCAGTCTGCGGTTCCAGGTGGATCATTGCCATTGTTGCCGCCGCCTTTCATGACACAGCCGCCGAACGGGCAGAACTGCTGGATCTCATTCAGCCGGGTTCCCCAGACACAACCCCGGCATTTATTCTTCCTGCTCATCTTCGGGTTCCTCCCCCGCTGGTGCTGCCAGCGCAATTTCGGGGTCACTCAATTCCACAAGTGCTTCCTGCACTGCTTTTTGCAGAATATCGTGGGCTTCCGCCGGGTCGGTCAGCTGGGCCATGGTACTTGCGTACTTAGTCGGGATGGTTTCCAGCCGGTTCTTGAAATTTGCAAAGATGGTTTTCAGGGCGCGTTCTACGTCCTCGGTGCGGTGCAGGTCGCCTTGGGCTTCCTCCATCCGCATTTTCTCGATCTTGCCGCGGGTTTCCTCCCTCTCGGCACGGGCAGCAACAAGGCGGGCTTGATCGTCTTTGTTGCCGATCTTGAAGTTCAGGTATTGCCGGACGCAGACCTTCATGTCAAAGACACCGGGTCGGACTTCGGACAGCACGCCCTGATCCCGCAGGTTCCGCACCTGACGGTCAGTGATGCTCAGCCATTCGCCAACGGCCTTACTCGTGTACAGCATCTTTGTCACCGTCCCCCGGTTCTCCGATCTCGCCGGTCGCCCGGATGCGCAGCAGTTCAAGCCGCTGCTGCTCGGTTTCCAGGTGCAGCTTGTCCATTTCGTTTTTCTGCATCTGGGCCGCCGCAGACAGGATGCGGCCATGAATTTTGTTCAAGGCTTCCTGCAGCTGCAAGATACGCTGTGCCGGGGTCTCCTTCTGATACATACCGATCTGCTGGTTTGCGCCGTCCCGCTTCCGCTTGCCACGTCCGCCGGGTACTCGCATATCCATGACGCTGGATGTAATCATCTGGTCAGGCGGTAAAGCCTGATACTCTTTGATCTTGTCCAGAATGTACTTTTCCCGGAGCAGCAGTACACCGATTTCGTGGGAAGTCAGCTCGGTGCTGTTCCGGGGCGCATTCTCTACGATCTGTTTTTCTTCCGGGGTGAGCTTGTCAAAGAAGATGGTCGCATAGGCTCCATCCTTCATTGCATTCTCATTCCCGACAGGTGCCCCGCCGCCGGGGTTGCCCACGGCGTTTTTGTTTCCCGGCTGTCCGCCGGGCTTCCGGGGTGCGGGCGGGTCCCACCCGTCCTTTGCCTTCCAGCGGCGGACCGTATCATATTTAAGATGGAGATCGTCCGCCAGCTGTCGAAGATTCACTTCTCCGTCCTTCTCCATCCGGGCAATGTACTCAGCGCGGGCGGCATCGCGCTCATCGCTTCGCCTTGCCATTTGGTTTTCCTCCAATAAAAAATGCCCCGCCTGGCAAATCATCCAGGCAGAGCATTCAGTTTCGCCGCCGGTCCTGCGGCATTTCTTCGGGTCGCTTACAACTTGTAAGCAACAGTGTATGAAAAAGGCCCCTCGGTTCGCCGCCGTGGGGCCTCTCTCCATAATTCCACTGTACTAAGTATAGCACCAAAACCGTCTTATAACGTCTTATCTTTTGCCGGTTGGGGCTTTCAAATGTAAACACTTTATGACATAGCCACCATTTTGCCAGCCCCGGCAAGATGGTCTGTCCCGATTTTGTTGACCTCAACAAGATCACACCGGAATGATTTGTTGGCACCGGCAAAACGTGAGTTGCTTACAAATTGTAAGCGGACACCATCCCGGTGACGTTACCGCCATGTTCGCCCCAGACTTACATTTTTTGACCCGTACCCCCTTTTCGTGGGCCAAAAACGCGGAAGCCCTTCAAAAAATTTTGCACCTAGAAATATTTTGGGGCTTCGGAACCCGCACCGCGCCCGCCGGCGGGGGGCAGTACCTTTCCGGCGGCGGGGCCGGACGGGGCGACGGCAGGCCGGGCCGGTGCCGGGCCGCCGGTGGGCGGTGCCCAGGGCAGCGGCAGGCCGTCGAGGCGGAGAAGGAAGGGGGCAGGGGGGATAGATAAGGCGGCTATAGCCTAGCTATCGGCTATACTGCAAAGTCCATATGCCGGTCAGGTAAAGAATCTGACCCCTCCGGCGGCGGGCCGCGGTGGGTGATTTTGGGGCGCTGGCGGGGTGATCTGCTGCGGCAGGTGGGCGGCAGGGCTGGCGGGGTGCGGTGTCGGTAGGTGCTGGCGGTGGGCTGCTGGCTGCTGTGAGGGCTGGCAGGGTGTGCAGGCTGTGCAGCTTGTGGGCTGCGGGGTCATCGGTGCGGCGCTGGCGTTGCTGTTGGTGTCGGTCTGCTTCTGGCTGGCGGTGCGGGTGGGCGGGGTGATCTGCTGCGCCGGCGGGGTCATCGACCGGGCCGGGCCGTCACTGATCCGCACCGATCCGGCAGGCGATCCGGTGCAGCGGGCAGGCAGCAGGGCCAGCGGCGGGAAGATGGGCAAAAGAAAAAGGCCAGGGCAGACGGCGCGGCGTGCGCTGCTGCTCTGGCCTTTGGTCTGCACTGGCGGCAATGGTTCCGGCGGGGTGCGTCCCGGTGCCGGTGGTGGGGCTGATCTGCTGGCGGTGCCGGTGGGCATGGTCAGCGCTGGCACCGTTCCCGCTGGCGGCGTTCCAGCGTCACGGCTGGCGCTGGCGGTGCTCCATCCGGGTCAATTTTGCCGTTTGCCGGAGGGGTCAGATTCTCCACCTAACGGGAGTGAGAAGCAGGTGTAGGGCTTTAACCTAGCAGGCTAGAACTCTCCCCCAGTAACCCCCTATAGTCCCCCTTCTTCCCCGAATTCCGCCGGGTCGATCTCTAACGGCTGCCCTTCCTGCTCCATTCGGGCGTATACCGCCGCCAAAATATACCCTTGCAGGCTTTGCCCGGCAGCCGCGGCGGCGGCACGAATCGCTGGCGTGATCTTGAATTTCACTAAATCCGCATCGTTGCCGTTTCTCCTTGGGACAATCTCGCTATCCCGGCCATTATCCCATGCCCCGCCCAAATATTGCCGGGGTAAATAATACGAGCCAGTATACTCGATTTTTTCAAGTTTTCCCGTCTGTGGGTTTCTATGCATCCCCCAATTGGGGGCATTGTATAGGCGCGTTTTCGCTCCGCGCTTTTTAATTTCTTCGATTTCACGGCTTAACAGCTGCTTTCGTGTTCCCCCAATCGGCAAAATAAAAATTATTTCAGCCTCAAATACATCGCCGTTGTTGTAGTCCTCCTGCATTTCTTTCCTGTTATGCTTTCCAGTTTTTAACAAGCGTTCATGCTGATTTATCCGGCTCAAAATGCCCTTCTCTGAACTTCCAACATATTCCTGGCCGTTTGTTTTATTTATAATCGCATATACTCCCGGCCAGTCCTCAATTTCTTCTTCGCTGTTAATTTTCATTTTCCGCCCCTTCTTCCAGTGTTAGCGGCCGCCCTTCCTGCTCCATTCTGGCATCAAGGGCATCAAGTATATAATTTTGCAAACTTTTTCCGCTGGCAACAGCTGCGGCACGGATTGCCGCGCCCTTGCTCCGTTCCGGACGAATCGTGATACTGTCCCGGCTTGCGTTATATTTATAGCTCGCTTTTTTGTGCGCTTCTGAAACAGCCATGTTATTCTCCGCTTTCTGCCGAGTCGATTTCTAGCGGCTGCCCTTCACGGGTCATTCTTTCCTGCACAGCGTGTAAGATATATTTTTGCAAACTTTCCCCGCTGGCAGCTGCTGCGGCGCGGATTGCTGCGCCCTGTTGCTTTTTGGGGCGCATGGTTATGCTGTCCTGTCTGCGGTTATACTCTACGTTTGCGCGTTTTCTGGCTTCTGATACTGGCATTATATCGCTCCTTCCGCCCACTTGGAATAAATATATTATACAAATTGGCCGCCGGAACGTCAACGTACAATTTCGCTAGTACGTCGACGTGATTTTTGTGCAAAACAGAGAATGAACGTCGACGTGCTTGATTTGTGAACGTCGACGTGTTAGAATGCAGTCACAGCAAGCGAACACGGGACACCACCCCGGATGACTTGCAAGTCTGGGAAAGGAGAAACAGCACATGAGCGCCAAATTTTTCAAGCTCCCGGAATCCGACAAGCGCCGGATTTGGGCCGCACTGCTGGCGGAATGGCAAAAGAAAAAGCCCGCCACCCACTAAAGCAGGTGACAGGCTTGCAAGATGAATTTTCCACAACGCATCTTGTAAGCCAGTTTACCACCGAAAGGCGGTAAAGTCAAGCGGATGCCCTGGCAGGGTCGCACCGCTCAAACAAAGCGGCCCCGCCCCATAACCCCGGCAGCCCGCCGGGGCAAACCTGAAAAGCAAAGGAGCAAAGAACATGAAACTTGCAAAGAAGATCACCACCGCCGCCGCACTGGCGGCCGCACTGCTGGCAGGCACCGCACCGAAGGCCGCGGCACAATGCCCCTACACCGTCGGCCCCCTGGGCCGCTACATCGCCCCGGCCATTGTGCAGGGCATGACCGCCACCGATGACGGCGCGGTTGAAGTCTGGTGCACCGACGCGCTGGACGGTGACGACTGGTATTTTGTAGTGGATAATGAAACCGATCTGCGAATTTATGACCGCGTTGACCTGGTGGTTGACGCGAACGGCACCCCGGAAGATTTCAGCGATGACAAAGTGATTGACGCGCTTTACTGCCACGGCTGCACCGAAGATTGAAAGGAGCCTGCGCCATGATGACACTTGAACAGATCCGCCAGCGCAACAAGGCAGAGAACGCCGCAGCCCGCCGCCTTCAGGCCGCCGGGTATCGGCTGGAAGGATGGGACCCCCGCACCGGGCAGCGGATCGCCGCCCAGATCACCGGCGAGAACACCAACGACGAACGCCGCACGTTCTACGCCTTCCCCACCTGGCAGGATGCCGCCGCCGCTCTTCTGGGCTGAATGCCCACCGGATGCCCTGGCAGAGCCGCACCGGACAAAGCGGCCCCGCCCCACTACCCTGGCAGCCGCCGGGAGATCAACCGAACATCAACCACAACGAACAAAGGAGAACGAACCATGAAAGGCATGACCAACAATCAGATCATCATGAACGAAGCCGCGAAGCTGGACCCCGCCACCCTGCACGCCATCGCCACCGCGCACCACACCCCGGAGCAGATCGCCGCAATGGCTGCAAACGCAGTCACCACCGACGAGAACGGCGACGAACAGCCCGCCACCATCGCAGACGTTGAAATCATCCTTGCAGCGGCAGAGCTGCACACCTTCGATCACTGGAAGAAAGAAGGCAAGAGCGTCAAGAAGGGCGAAACGCATTTGATTGAATGCTACCTGTGGAAGTACACCACCCGCCCCAGCAAGGCCCAGCGGGAAGCCGCTGAAGCCGAAGGCAAGGAAGCAGCCCCCGCGCCGCATTTCTACCCCACGAAATCGCACCTGTTCAGCTGCTTGCAGGTACACGACGCAAAGCAGGCCCCCGCCGGCCGCTTCGGATCTGTCGCCGCCATCATGGAGTATAACAAAAAGCTGGCCGCAGAACGCAAGGCCGCAAAGGCAGCAGCAGAGCAGGCCGCCAGCACCCCGGCCCCCATCATCACCGAAGAGCACCACGAATTGCCGGAGCTGGTGCACGTCGATCCGCTGCCCACGAAAAAGGCCAGCAAGCCCGCCGCCATGAAAAAGCCCGCCCCGGATGTGCTCCGCAAGGCAGAGCGGGAAGCAAAGGCCGCTTTCCTGGCTGTTCCCGAAACCGACCGCAAGGGTCAGGCCGCCGCGCTGGATGCCTGGCGCAAGACCCGGAAGGCCGTAGAGGACGCAAAGCAGGCCCCCGCCGCCGTAGCCGCGCCGGATGAAGCACCCGTGAAACAGCTGGACTTTGAAAGCATCGCCGCCGGGCTGCTGGCATGACCCACCACCACGAAACCGGATATTTTGGCAGGGCTGCACCGGGCAAAGCAACCCCGCCCCACTACCCCGGCAGCGCACCGGGCACGAAAAACAGAACGAAAACGAAAAGGAGTTTTTGCAATATGAAAAGAGCAACCAGCACCCCCGCCGGGCTGAACGTGAAGAAGATCACCGCCTATCTGAAAGGGCAGGCAAAAAGCCGCAACGCCGTTCGGATCACCTGCCAGAGCGGCAGCGTGTACATCATCACCGGCTATGCAGCGTTCAAGCTGCCCGCCATCCTTTACCGGGATGTTATCCAGCCCGTGACCATGCAGGACGCACCCGCCGACGGCGTGACCATCGTTTCCAGCGATTCCGGGTTTGTGGTCAACGATCCGCACCAGCTGACCGCCGCGCAGATGTTCCAGAAGTTTAGCGCCTGCAAAGAAGAAGTCAAACGCACTTCGATCTTGCAGGAAGTCGAAGCAAAGGGCAAAGTCTGGGGCACGTTCCGAATGTTCCGCAACGGATCCCGGCCCATCATGATAAATTCGGAGTATGACGCTTTTGTGGATCATCACGAATTTGTTTACCACAGCAGCAACAGCCCGTTTGCGCCCATCCTGGCAACGGACACCGTAGACCCGAAGAAAGCCGCCGTTTCCGTGCTCATTGCCCCGATGAAGGCGAACGACGAAATACAGCAGGTATGCAACCGCCTGTTTGCATGATACGAAAGGAGAACGAAATCATGAAGAAGTTTGACAACATCTTTGAACAGGCCCGCGAGATCATCCGTCAGCAGTGGACACTGCAAGACCTGCGCCGGGAAGCCCAGTGCACCGGCAGGCCCGAAGCGGTCCGCCAGCAGATCGCCGCCGCCCGGCTCCGCCTCATCTGCGCCCGCCGCGGCTACCAGCTCAACGCCTGACGCGAAACCGGATGCCCTGGCAGGGCCGCACCGGACAAAGCGGCCCCGCCCCACCGCCCAGCATTCCGCCGGGCATATCACGAAACACGAAAAGAGGTTTACACCATGACCACCCCCAACGATTCCCTGGACTTCTACCCCACGCCGGACAGTCTGGCCTTTGATATGGTCTTTTCCCTGCGGGAAGTAAAATCCGGGTTCACCACCTACCCGAAACCCATCCTTGAACCGTCCGCCGGTGATGGAGCGCTTGCGCGTCAGGTCCACGCTTTGGCGTTCAACGTCCACCACGACTATAAAACCGGCGAGGTTGACCGCTACGACAAGGAAAAGGCACGAAGTGCAGAGCTTGACTGCATCGAGCTTTCCAGCGACTTCCGCGCAAAGCTGAAGAAAGACGGTTTCCGGGTGGTGCACGATAACTTCTTGACTTTCCGGCCCACCACGAAATACGCCGCAATCGTCATGAATCCGCCTTTCTCCGCTGGTGCCGCTCACCTGCTCAAAGCGCTGGATGTCATGCAGGACGGCGGCAAAATCCGCTGTCTGCTCAACGCCGAAACCCTGCGCAACCCCTGCACCAACGAACGGAAAGAGCTGGCCGCAAAGCTGGAAGAGCTGCACGCCACGGTGAAATATATCCCGGATGCTTTCAAGAATGCCCGCCGGGCTGCCCGTGTTGAGGTAGCGCTTGTATCGGTGGACATTCCCCAGCGTGAACCGGTAAGTCGGATCCGGCTGGATCTGAAAAACGAAACCGCAGAGCGCTTGAAAGAAAACCCGGAGTTTGCCGCCCTGGTATCTTCCGACCCCATCACGGCAGCCATTGAGCGGTATAACGCCGCCGCAGAGGGTGTGCGCCGGATCTATGAAGAGTACAACGGAATCAAGTCGTTGTTTTCCTCTGCCGGCGCTGGTAAGAAAGAAAACCCTGTGATGGCTTTCACGAAATCTTATAACGACGCTATCCGGGAACTGCGCGGGATGTACTGGAAACAGCTGTTTGAAATGCCGCAGCTGTTCGATGCAATGACCTACGAAATGCAGCAGGATTACCAGAAGCGAATCAAAGAGCTTGAAGGCTACGACTTCAGCGCGTACAACATTCTGACCGTCCGGGAAGAAATTTCACGAAATCTTCTTTCCAGCATCGACCACGAAATTATAAAGCTGTTCGACGACTGGACGAACCTGCATTATAACGACGAGTACAGCAAGAACGTGCATTATTACAACGGCTGGTGCACGAACTCCGCGTACAAGATCAACCGCAAGGTGATTTTCCGCTGCAACGCCTTTGATACATACGATGGGCGTTTCTGCCCCCGGTACAACGCAACAGGCCATGTTGCCCAGATCGAGCGGGTGCTGCACTTCCTGGACACGAACGGCAAGCCCTACAATGGGGACGAACTCCGCGCCGTGCTGGATGCCGCCGAAAAGAGCGGCCAGACCCAGAAGATCCAGCTGCACTATTTCACCGCCACGTTTTACAAGAAAGGCACCTGCCACATCGAGTTTACGAACACGGACGTTTTGAAGTCCTTCAACCTCTACGCCGGACAGCGCAAAGGCTGGCTGCCGCCCACCTACGGCAAAAAGAGCTATCACGATATGGCCGCCGCAGACCGCCGGGTGGTTGACAGCTACGAGGGAGAGGCCAGCTACACCGACACCCTCACCCGGCACCTTATCCCCACGCAGAGCACGTTTTTACAGCTGAATGCTTAACACGAAACCGGATATTTTGGCAGGGCTGCACCGGACAAAGCAACCCCGCCCCATCTTCCCGACATTTACGTCTGGAACATCACGAAACAGAAAGGAGGTGTTTTTATGGTTCGATGTTGGATATACTCCGCCGGGCGGGATCAATGCCAGTGCTACAACGTGGATGACGAAAACTTGGCCGATCTGGCAGCACAGGCGCAGTTTTTGGAGGACTTCCGTGCCCAGCGTGCAGCAAACCCGGCTTTATACCGGCAACTGCTCAATATGCTGGTGCCCGCCGCCGATGCCATTCCCATGCGCAACTATACCGGCCTGCCGTTCTGACAGCCAGCCCCGGCAGCCGCCGGGAGTATCGCGAAATCCAGTATCACGAAAAGGAGCAGCAACCATGAAGAACCAGAGCACCAGTGCCCGGAACCGGTGACAGAACGTCACCACTTGACCGTGCCCCGCCTCGCCGACCTGGTAGCTCTGCCCACCGTCCACGTCTGAGCGCAGACCCGGAAGCTCTGGCAGGGCAGGCACCGTAAAGTAGCCCCGCCCCATCTTCCCGGCAGCCCGCCGGGGTCATTCTGGTGCCTCTGCACGAAATCTTCTTGCCTTTTATTGCTTTTGTTTGCGTTTTGTTCTATCATGACAGTAACGAAACACGAAAAGGAGGTTTCCCGTTATGACTATGATTCCCGCCTTCGGCCCCTGGACAGAGCATCCCGCAGACACTGACGAAGAAAAGCGCTTTGCCAGCGCCCAGCAGAGCAAGACAAGCCCGCTTTCTGTGGACAAGGAACACGAAACCGGGGTTTTCTATGGATCCGGCAAAGAGCCGTATCAGACCAGCCTTGCAAGCTGCACCTGCAACGATTTTGTAAAGCGCAAAAAGCCCTGCAAGCACATTTTCCGGCTGGCTATGGAGCTTGGTATCATTGATGCGGCCTATAAGACGGGCCGCAGCACCGGCGAACGAAACGAGGCGCAGATCGGCTTTGCAGACAGTGTTGCTCTGGTGGAGCAGCTTTCCGACGCGGCACAGAATGCAATCAAGGATATGCTGTATTACACCAGTGAGCGCATCGACGACCGCCAGAAGCCTGTAACCTGTCACGATCTGGATCTCGTGCCGGAGCTGCGCACGTCGCCCCTGCTGCACGAAAATCCGTACCCGCTGGAAGAAGTGCTGAACGATCTGCCAAAGCCCTTTGTTGTGCAGCTGCTGGATCTGGTGCACCGGGAAGGCAAGCCGAAACGAAATGCAGCCAAAACCGTAATGGCTGCATGGCTGGCGCAGAACGCACCCATGCTGGCAAAAGAGATGCCGCCTTGTGCATCTTTCTCCTTCGTGGAGGTGTTCGACAAAGCCCAGCGTGACGTTTACAAGTACCTGCACCGCAAGTACGACACGGAAACGGACTGGTACACCGGTGCAGAGCATCCCGCCGGGGCTGTTCCTGCGGCAGACGGTTCTACTTACTACTTCCCAGAGGACAGAGTTACCGATGCCCTCACGAAACGCGGTTTTAATCGCTGCCTGAATGGTTACATCCCGGAGTAAAGAATCTTACTTCACGAAATCTTACTTTTTGACCGCGAAATTTGCAATTTATCTGCAAAAATCCGGTCTTAGCCACGAAAAGCAGCTTTTTAACCACGAAATTCACTTTTTTGTGATTGAATTGAACTTTTTCGTTATCAAAACTTCAACTCATTCACTAAAACGGCACGAAATGGAGCATATTCATGGACGAAATTGAATTTTTTGCCCCGTGGCGTTTGGTCGCTGCTTTTGCGGACGGCTCCCGCCTGCTGTTCGATGGTCTGACGGAAGAACAGGCCAGAGACGCAATGGAAGCCGCCCAGGAAGAGCACGGCGACATTGGTTACTGGAACCGGGTCACGGATCAGAACTATGAGGACGGCAGGTATTACAAGACCGTCCCGCCACCGCCCTGCATCAACATCGTGGACTACGACGGCTACACTGGGCCGCTGGACGAAAACGGTCTGCCGGTAGGTCTGGCTGAACAGATTGCCCAGGCCAACGCAGAGGAAGGCCGGGATCCCAACGAGGCGCAGATCATCATCAAGCGCAACGCTCCGCCGGATGACCAGCCGCCACACGAAAAGTAAATCACGAAATTCAAAAAGCCCGCCGGGTCGATGACCTGACGGGCTTATGGTGTTGAAAGGATGGTTTGTATGAAGTTAAACATGGATTGCGTCCGCGCCGTTATGCTTTGTGCAGAAGAGTACACAGACTATAACCACTATTGCTATTTCATTTCTTACCAGAAAAACAATGTGAACGACTTCCTGCTGGATGACCCGGAAACACCGCCAGCCTACCAGCTTGAACTTGAAAAGATCTACGACAACGACGATCTCTTTTACGCCGTTGAGTATTGCGTCAAATCCGGGTTTGTTGAAACGCTTTTCTCGAAAGACACTTATCGCATTCCCATTTCCCGCATTACGCCTGATGGGCATAGATTTCTTGAAAACATTCGGTCTGATACGAACTGGGAAAAGGTCAAAAGCGTTGCCAAAAAGGCCGGCTCTTTCAGCGCAGATGTGATAATCGAGATTGCAAAGAACGTAGCTGTGGAAGCGGCCAAACATTTTTTAACCAACACCTGACGAGCCTTCCTACCTCTGCATTTTCCAATTCAGTTTGGATTGCCGCTTCGTTGTACCAGATCTGCTTTTCTTTGATTCCAGTTTTCACGATTTCTTTTGCGATGGTTCTAACGGCATATTCTCGCGGGCTTATCATGCCGCTGTCAATCTCAATTTTGATCTTCACTTTGTCCTCCTTCGCGTAAATCCGGTTCAGCTGCCTGCCTTTCAGATTGGCAGTCCAGCAGCGGCTCTCCTGAATCCGAGAATATCGGTTTTGCTCTAATTTGACGTATCATAGCTTCGCACAGATCCTTTACCTCTTCTTCCGATTCCAGGACTATTTTGCCATCATTTCCTCCAAAGACTTCAATTCCGCCCTCTCTCCGTGGAATCACAGACCAGCGCAGATCAAACAGCACATCCTCGTTCCCCGGAAATTCTCCGCCCGGAAGGTCAAACATTGCTATTCCGCCAGACGGTTCAATAATTTTATCATCGGTCAGTTCAATTTTGATTCCCATTTTTCAAGGCCTCCGTAACCCTCAGCACATCTTTTGCGAAACGCAGCATTTTCGCAAGATCTTCTGCGTTCTTGAAACGGACTACGTTTCCTGCGTTTGAAATCAGTTCAACGCCACCATCCGGTGCCATCCTCACGAACCGGCACAGTTCGCCCTCTTCCCGTGCGGCCTGCTGCTCTTTGGTTTCTTCGATAAAGCAGGTTCTGAGCGCGTTCTCTGCGTCACAGTATACGCTCCTGTCACTCCGCACCAGCCTATACATCCTTCCGGGCAGCACCCGAACCTTGTTTTTATGCTTCTTTCCCATAACTTTGTCCTCCTTTGCACGAAACCCGGTAGGCCAACTGCCCGCCGGGTTATTTCTATGCCTGTTTTCAGATTTTTGGGGTAGTCGTGTTTGTTTTTCTACGACCATCGGACACGATTTTGCGGAAGCGCCTGCACATGAAGTTCCGCAGGCAGCTTTGCCTATAAGAGAATGTCACCCTCCGCCCAGGCATCCGCTCGGCGCTGTTCCTCGCGCGTGTTTAACGCACGCGATAATAAAGCGGCGCACTCCGGGAGCCGTTCCAGGTTCCTTCCCAGCTGTGCAAGAGCGACGTTTCGCAGGTACTTCAAGTGCTGCACACTGTATGGAACTTTCTGCTGTACTTCGTGCCATTTTTTGTGGCTGATGTAGAACTCCGTTAAAATCAGATTGTGTCCACTGTCCAGCCGGTTCATTTGTCCTCGGATAATGTTCTGATCTTCCAGCAACACAGCCCGCTGCCGTTCCAGCTGACGCAGTTGGTCTCCAATGCCCAGTTCATCCATCCGGCAGGCCATCGCCGCCGTGCTGTCCCCAGGCGTTCCGCCACGGGGCATTCCATCGGTGCCCATGCCCCGCATAGGGTCCACTTCATCGCTCAGTGCGGTGCACTGACGGCGGATGATCTCTATCCGCTGCGGGATGTCCGCATAATATTTCAAGATTGCCTCCGCCTCGTGTACTTTCACTGCTCAGTCCTCCCAAAAAATCAAAAATCTTTCTTGAAAAGGGGTTCTCCGAAAACGGGTTCTTCACCCTTGACGCGCTCAACCATGGCACCCACGCCGTAAATGTCCTCAATGACCCGGCGCAGACGATCATAGGCAAATTCTTCTCCGCCATCGTCCACCCAGCCGAGGAACTGCTGGTAATTTTTCTTGATTTCTTCCTTCACGGCCTCGATCTGTTCAGGGGTGTACTCCATTTCTTCCAGCGATTCCACAAAGAAACGAACGATCATCTTTGCAGCGTCCCGGCGTTCAGCCAGAACACGCAGCTTTTTTTCAGAGCCTACCAGACTGCCCACCGGAAGCCAAAATTCTTCCGGCATCAGGTGGGCAGTGCGCGCTTCCAGTCGCTTTTTTGCTTCCGGTGCACCATACTTGTCATGATCCAGAATGTACCGGGATGCAGCATTGTTCATTTTCAGGGTCAGAAGCGTAGATTCTTTCTCGCCCCAGTCCCAGAGATCATGCGCCGCAGCAACAGCGCAGTACGAAACGACCTGCCCGATTGCTTCACGGTTCAGCATGGTGCGGTGCTTCGACTTGCTGATGTTGATCTGCTGGGTCACCGCGTTCTGGATGCTCTGCCGGTAAAATGCCGGCATCCTTGCTCTGCTTTTGCCCATAATTGTTCCTTTCCCGCCTGTTCAGCCAGGCGCTTCCACTCTTTCGTTTCTGCTTTCGTGTCCGGTGTAATGATTTCAACAAATCCCCATCCTTGCGGTTTGGCTATGAGGTCGATAAAAAGCCTACGGCGATAGATGTAATCCCGCTGTGCTTTCCGGGTAAACTTCGACTTGATCTCGACCACATCCACCCGTCCGTCTGCATAGGTGAGCTTATAGTCTGCCGTGTAATGCGCCGCCGGGAGTTTCACTGCACAGTATTCTTCCTCTTGCAGCAGCGTCCACTTCGGGTGCGGTTCTGCTGACACAATCTTGCCGGACTGAATGCCGGGCAAGATCGTGCCGATGTAATACACATACTCTCCGTAGGAATCAAAAGTTTTGTTCAACCGCCCAGCAGCGCTTGCGGCCTCCGCCATTGGCTGCGTATGGGTACACTTTCCCCGTTGTCTGGCTGCTATTTGAGCCTCCGCCTGCGCACGGTAGCGCGGCGGCAGGTCGTCCAGTTCCAGTCTGGCGCTCATGGCTGGTTCCTCCTGTTCTTCCGCCGTGTGTCCGGCTTCTTTTTCAGTTTCACGATCAGGTGCTTGGTGTTGTTGCCGGTGATATGCTGCTCACACTCACGCAGAGTATAGCCAGGGTATTTTTTCTCCCAGTACGCACGATCATCCGGTAGGGTAAACGCTTCGTCAAAGCGCTTGCGGCTCCATCTTGTGTCGTTCGGGCGCGGAGTTTTCGGCTTTTTCAGTCCTTGGCTCTGCCGCCAGCGGCGGATGCGGGCGCGGGCTTTCGTCATGTAGGTCGTCAAGCGTTCAAAGCTGGAACAGGTCAGATCGATAGGTTCAACTTTCACAAGCCCCATCGGCCGCCCGGTGCTGTCCCGCCACAAGTCCTTGATCTCCTGCCATGTCAGATTGCCTTGCAGGATCGCATGATGGTGGTGTCTGCCGGTAACTTTCCCGTCCTCGTCCACCACGCTGTACTCTACAACCTGCATCCACTTGGATGCTTCTCGACCCATCTTTTTGCAGAAGCGCTTCAAGCGGCGGGTAAAATTCGTCCAGTCTCGGTCTACCTGGTCAAAATCTCCGGGTGCTGGCTGGTGGCCGTGGTCGTATGTAAACGTGACTGCCCAGTCGCTTTCCCCGAAATTCGTATAGGCCAGCTGGCAGAAATACCGCCTTGCTATCATGTCGTTATACTTCTGCTGCGCAATGGAGGTTGCCAGCTCTCTTTTGCGGCGGGTGCTCGCGGTGTGTTCCTTGTCCGTCGTTTCAAAGAGATCCACTTCTGCATAATCGGATGTTCCGAGAATGTGTTTCTGTTCCCGAATGTACCATGCCCGCACCGTTCACTTCCTCCTTCCGCAAGGTTCTACTGGGATTTTCTTTTCTGTGGACCAAACACACACGGCTTCGCAGGACAAGGGGGATACAACGCCGGGCAGGTCTTTTTAAGTTTCTCATTCCTTCAAGCCATACAGACCCGCCCTCGTTTTCTCCCCCTTGACCCCCGCTTTCCCCGGCTTGTTTTCTCCTGTGGTCGCTAGATTAAGTTACACATACAAGCCCCTTGCCGCCTCGTCAGGGCGGCAATTTAACGACGGGCTTGCTTAATTCTTGATTAGAGCTTGATTAGTTTACTTCGTAGTCACCGATGCTGTTTTCTTCCGTTCTGACTTCCCAGCACTCGCAGGTGTCCTCCGGGTCAGTGAAGTCGGCACGGTTCGGAGAATTTCCGTTGAAGCATACCCAGGTGTAGCCCTCATGCCAGCGGCAGGTGCAGCAGGTTCTTTCAGGTTCCATCATCCTGTGTTCCTTTCGTCACGGTTCTAGCGGTGTGTGGCAAATCGGACAGGCGTGCGGTTCCCAATCTGTCCTGTACCCGCATACCGGGCACTCATACCAGCCGTATGGAAACACACCGGTAGCGTCATAGAATTCACGCTGCCATTTAAGTGGTTTCGGCAGTGGGGTGCCGATCGCTTTCGCAAATTGGGCGGCCCGCATAGCAGTTGCAATGGCATCCCTTGCAGGTTTCAAAGAATCGTGTTCTTCCTTTTTCTGGGAGTTATCTGTCTTACCCTCCATGTCGGCCACCTTCATAAAAACGATCCATCGTTTCGCGGTACACTTTGTAGCACTCCGGGCACAGATCTCCGATTCCATGGATGTTTCTCATTTCAAGCGCCCAACCATCCAATGCTTTCTGGTCAAACACACCATCGTCGAACCGTTCCGCGAACACCTGCTTTCTGCACCGGTTGCAGATAAACATTGCTCCGTTCTGTCTCATTGCACTTTCTCCAACTTCATAACCTCAAAATCTTCAAGATTCGTGTGCAACTTCTTCCTCTCGATCCCGAACTTTGCCCTTGCTCAGTGCCAGAGGACCACGTTTGACGAATGGGCCAGATATGTTGTTCCGTTAATTTTGACCTGTAACTGGTCGCCTTCATAATCGTTCCAGCTATCCACCTTGCCCTCAATTACGGTTCCATCCGGCATTTTAATCTGTGCCTGCGAATATTCGTAGGTCAAATCAATTACCTGCTTGTTGCATCCCGTCATCAGCAAAACGCTTGCCGCCGCAGATGCTCCCACCATAAAAATCTTTCTCATTTCTTTGCCTCCTGCTTTTCATTGAGTTTTACTACCGGCTGCGGCTGGTCGCTGCGGTTCAGCGGCTTATCAAAGCACACATTCCATGGATCGCCCTCCGGCTTGTCATGCCATGCCAGGGCGTGACGAATGGCAAGCCATACCTGTTCTGCCCGGTACGGCACCTTCATTACGTCTGAGGTCGGGGCCGGGAGAACGCATCTGCTGTACAGCCGTTCCATTTCTAGCAGCATGGTATTTCTGCGGCCTATCGCAACATTAAAAGCGTTTTTACGCTGTTCCTCGCTCTGAAACGCATTGTTTTCCGCGTCCGAGTAGAATTTTGCAAAGCACAAGTCTTCTGCCAGATCCCAAAACTGTCCCATGTGCAGCCGCAGATACCACTCGCAGGCCGCTTGCACAGCCTCGGCCACCGGGCGGCTCATGGTCAGCGTGATGGTCTCGATTTCGGTAGGTGCGTCATTCTTCTTCACCATAGTGCGGATCCTTTGCCCCCGGCCAGTGACGGCGCTGGCTACGCTCAAACTTCCGGGCCATCGCTGCTGTCTGAATAGCTTCCACGGCCAGAGCAACAGCCCGGTCATATACACCCTTCGTGGAAATCTGCGGATTGTTGGAGTAAACATTCATCCACATTGCATTGAGTTCCTGACGCAGACCGTTCATTTCCTGCACAGCTTCCACGACTTCTTCTTGGATGATTCCCGCGCCCTCATGCGGCCCTGCAAACATCCGAAACTTCTTGTTTGCAGCGGCCAGCTCAATTTTGACCAGCCGCTTCACGTCATTTTTTACCGCATCCATGATTAGCCCTCCGTCCGGCTCTTGATTTCGGCCAGCAGGTCATCCAGCGGAACATCGGAAAGCGAAAACCCGGCCTCTCTTTCGTCCTCGACAGAGACCAAGAGTGCAGAGGAAAAGCACAAAACGGGGCGAACACCAAAGGAGTAGTCGTACCAGTAGTAGTAGACGGAGCCATCGGTGCCGACGCCCCAGACGCCGCTGAAATTGTTGGTGTACGGAGAGCAATTCGGCGTACCGTAAGGCGTTGCCAACCACCACGGCGCATCTACCTTCGGGATCAGCCGCCAATATTTTCCGTACCCGCGCAGGGTCAACAGACCAATCCTCACTTCAAAGATTCCGTATTCGTTCTGGCCGGTCGTGTCCTGAAGGTCGATTCTGAGCGGAATGAATGTACTCAGCGGAGTGCCGTTCTTTGTAAACTCTGCCAGGCAGTTACCCAGATATGGCATAATCTCGCTCCGGCGCAGATCGTTGGGGCATTCTGGGTCGTCACCTTCACGGAACGGCATTCTCGTCCAAATTTCCTTTGCCAGTACAAGGCAGCCGTGTTCGTCCGCATCCAGCTTCACAAACTCCTTGCCCAGCGCTCTGAAGATGCCACCATTTTTCACATCACCCAAGGTTACACTTTTCAAAATCTTGCTCATCGTTATTCCTCCACTAAAACCACATTGGCCCAGCTGGTCTCGTATGTTTTCCCGTCAATCGTGACTTTCACGATACGATCATTGTGTGCAAACGAACCTACCTTGTCCGCCCGTCCTTTGTCCAGTAAAGTGCCGTCCGGCAGGTAAACATATACCGTCTTGACCGGTTTTTCACCGCTTGCTGTGCCCTTGACTGCTTCACACCCAGTCAGTGTTACGCACAGCGCGGCAGTGCAGGTGGACAAAGCCAGCAGTTCCAAAGTCTTACGCATCGTTTTTGTCCTCCTGTTCGCTCAAGTCCTCCACATCGGCAACATCCCTAGTCTTTTTCACCATGTCGGCAAGCTCACGCAGTCCAGACTTTGCCAGAGGTTCCAGCTTTACAGGAAGCACCGCGCCGCGCACCACCATTCCGTCCTTGATAACATAGTAGCGTCCGCCGCTCGCCATCTTCCTGGCGCAGTATTTGAAATATCCGCTCTTGCGGATTTCATCTGCTACTGGCATGATCTGCTTCGCATCCACAAAACCGACCGTTCCCGAAACAGGCTCGATCATTGGAACCAGTTCACACCCGCAGTACCGGATACCGATTCTTCCGGTCACGCAGTCCATTTCTCCGTCTGCCGTGTCGTCCAAATCCATCCCTTCGATGTGATGGAGATCATCCGGGCAGTCATTATCAAACTCGATGTCTGCCCATTCCTTTTTGCTGATGCCCAGGAGGGTTGCCAACTCACTTTCATTTTGTGCCTTCGGAAATCCGGTCAGCGGGAAGATTGCCGTTTTGGTTCCAATGTACAAATCATAGGTTCTGCAATCGTCATAGAACACTTTGTAGAGTTTACAGTACCCATCTGCCTTAATGAGCTTTGCGATTGCTGCCAGCTTCATTTGCTTCTCCTTTCAATTTCGATAGCCTGAACTTCAAACTTTTCGTACTCCGGGTAATGATTCTCGGCCTGCTCCTTGGCTTTTTCAACAGCCTGTTCGGCGCTGTCCGCATCCAGCCGGTACGGCAGCCAACCCGGCCACCCACCAGCACCGGTCGCTTTCAGCAAAATGTAGTACCTCTGCATCGGTGTGTTCTCCTTTCAGTTTTGGGCAATCCCGGAGTTGAACCGGGCCGGGCCTGTTCCCATGCTCACAAAAAAGGCCGCCGCAGCGGGCGGCCTGTGTCAGGAGTTGTGCGACCTTATTTTCAAAATTTTCTTTGCTTCCTCTGCGTGGAGAAGGACGCTGTCCCGGCAGGTCATGCCCGGCTCTTGTAGCTCATAGAGCTTGCACTCTTTCGTGCAGCCTTTACTGCCTTTTCGGGTCTGTTCATTACACGTTATAAACCGTGCCGAGAGGATCCGTGTCAGTGTTTCATTGTCCATCATGCCACCAGATACAGCCAAAGGAATTTAATCAGTGCGGCCGGCACAAAGAAAATCAATGCTGCCCACAGTGCCACAGCCGCCAAAGCCATCAGAATGCCCAGCGTTTTTACAAGTCCTTCCATACTTTTCCTCCAATTACTCAAGTTCATCTCCCCACGCATCCCATCCGGTTGCGTGCTGGCGGGCAAACAGTTCGATTCTCGGCACATCGCCCAGCAATTCCACAATACGCTGTCTGGCTTCATCCGGTTTTACGCTGTGCGCTTGTATAGGGGATTCGATTACCTGGTGCACTGTATGGCTTTTGACCAATGCTTTTGCCTTGAATCCCGGCGTCACTCCCAACAAGCAAACCTCTGCATTTGCACGAGTGTAAGCGCCCATTCCATAAAAGTTTCCGCCCGACTTGTATTTTTTGATCCAGACGAATGCCGCCGTTTTGTATGTAAAGCCCCATGCGTCCATAACCTTCAGCGCATCTGGGATGGTTGGGAATGTCGCCCACATGAACAGCGCGCATCCCTGCCCCCCCCCCGCAAGCTGGCGAACGGGCAATGCGCAAATGTCCTCAACGGTCATTGTGTGGTAGTGCTGCGCTGCGTTCCCGCGGCTTTTTGGTCCAGTTCCATGCTGGCGGTAACTCCACGGCGGATCTGCGTAGATCACCGCGTACTTCTTTTCCGGCAGTTTCATTTCTGATTCTCCTTGAAGCATTTATCGCTTCGCAAAATGCAAGTCTGATCTGCAATCACTGCCCGATCATCCCAGTATTCGTTTGCCCCCACTTTTCTGGTGTCGTTCCGGAAGAACTCTTTCCAGGAAGGCAAGTTCTCGTTGACTGCATCAAAATGCAGTCCCCACCTTTCGCAGGCGGCAACGGCTTCTTCCAATTCTTTTCCTTGTCTGCAAGTCCAGAGGATCAGCCCGGCGCCCTTAGCTTGCTGTTTCTTGGCTTCGTCAATAATGTGCAGAATCGGCTTTCCGATGTTCGGGTACTCATTCGTGCATAAGCATCCATCAAAATCAATGGCGATTGCTTTCTGCATTTTTACTCCGCCTCCTGGATGATCCAAACTCTGTGCTGTCCGTAGCCATCCCAGTTCAGTGCATCTTTGTGGCTGCCGGAAACGGCAACATCCAGATGCTTTCCTTTTACGCTGGCTCCGGTATCCTGAACGATTCTCACGCCCACATCCTCAATGTAGAGGACGGTCCCGAACGGAAAAACGTCCGGGTCTGCCGCCACTGTCACGTCTCCTTCAACCGGCGCACCGCTGGCGGTAATTCCCGTTCCAGTACCACAGATGTGCTCCCGCTTTTCGGTGCAATATGCTGTGCAGAGGAAGTCTCCTGCATCCTCTACCAGCAGCTTTCCGTCCAGCCGATCCCGCGCTTTAAGCGAATCCCGCAGGGTATCTGCATACCCCGCAATTTCTTTCGACACGCCCTCCCAGTCCTCATACCGGGACTTGTAGATGTCTCGCTGGCATTCCAGATCATTGATCCGGTGGTAAAGCGTAGTCGTCTGTACACCAGCGATCAGTACTACCACCAGAGCGATTTTTCCTACATCAATTTTCACAGCCCGTTCATCCTTTCTTTTCTCGTCTTGCACGGACGGCCAGCATCGAACTGGCTCACCTGTTCATGGGGGATTGTCAGAAGCAGGTGCATCCTCTATGCGTCCGCATATCAGACCCGCCCGGCAAGAGAGCGTCGGACGGGGCGGCCACGGCAATGGCCTACCGCTTTTGTTCCTGGGCGGATTGAACAGGGCATTTCTACGCTCATGCTGCGGCGCACCCGGTCCCGTCGATTCCATGCGGGTGCGACTTTTGCGGAAATGGCAGCCCGGTTTTGCACCGGGCTTTAACGGAAAGGAGGACGCTGCTGTACAGCACCATTCCGCTATGCCGGTCGGCTGATTTCCTGACCGTACCGGCTTCCATGGAAAACTCAACTCGGCGCATACAGGGTCCGACCCTGCTTGCTGCGCTCAATGCCTAGAAAAAGCGCCATGCGCCATATAAAAGCAGCCCCGCTTCTGCGGTGCAGGGCTGCTTATTTCACGTTCGAGAAGAACCATGCTTTGTATCAGCGGCACTGTTTTTCTCGTAGTGCTCGCACTCCACGTTGTAACCACTGCAAGGCGCGCACCGGGCTGCGGTTATCTTGAATGTGTGCTTGCACTGTTCTTCAGTACCCTTTTGTTTTCCCTTGTGCAGGGATACTCTGGTATGTGTACTTCTTGCCAAGCTCTTGATCTTCCTTGCTTTATATAAATAGGTGTTTCGGCCCAAAGGCTTTGGGTTTCGACGCTTGTCCTGCATCGCTTCCCAGCGCACCGGTGGATTGAAGTTTTTCCGCAATTTCATCCAGATTTTGAAACTGCTGAAGTCGCTTTCCCATGTTCCGAATGTTTCATCCATCCACTTGAACATTTCTTTTACGGCTTCTGGCAATTCAAATTTTCCATCACATAGGGGTCCCGGCACTTCCTCAACATCCGGCATGGTTGTCGGCAGTTCTATTCGCTCACCATTCGGAAGGTCATAGTAGGCGGTGCCTCTGCTCACTCTTCTACCTCCATGATGTGCGTTGCGATCATGTCAGCCATGTGCAGGCACAGAGCTTCCGGGCAGCGGTCGTATACTTTGCTGAGCGTTCCCCAGTCCTGCTCTCCGCTATATGCTCCCATGTGCCACCTGATTGCCAGGGCTTCCGTGTCGGTCAAGAAAATCCAGTCTTTGATAATGCTGACGGATGCTTCACCGTGTCCCATCAAGTGACTATCTTCATAACGGTAACTGCCATCCGGCTTTTTGATGTACTGCCCAGCCTTGCAAACGTCATGGAGTAACGCGGCGGTCAAGACTGCGCCCTTATTGCATTTTGCAAACTGCGGCATCTTGTCGCATAATTCCAGGGCGGCTCTTGCCACATTGAGAGAATGCATAACCAGACCGCCGGGGACATTCAGGTGATGCTTCGCGCTGGCCGGGGAATTGTAAAAGTCCAGTTCTTCTAGCACCCGCATCAGTGCCATACCGCCGCGCCTACCCTCAATAGCCCGTACCAAAAGGCTGTTGAACTGGTCTTTCAGCGAGATTCTTGTTGCTTCATCCATAGGTCGTTCCCACCTCTCAATCCCAGTCCCGGACTTCATTGTTCCAGTCATAAGCCTTGTTGACCAAAGTGTCCAGCAACACCGGCACTGCCCATGCAACGGCAATGAGATCTGGGTTGTAATTGATTTTGAACAGCCAGCAGACACCCCAGATCAGGGTTGAAAAAATGCCATACAGCACGCCGAACACCAGCAGGCTTTCTCCCAGGTGCAGCACATCGCGGCGGAAGCGCCGCCAGTTGAATGTCTTGTTGAAGTTGTTGATTGCTCTGTGAAGTTTTTCAAGAATCATTTTTTCTTTCCCTCCATGTGAAACAGGCTTGTTTGACTTGTGTGCTCAGAAAACCGTTCTTCTTCCAACCGGAAATAGAACGGATCAATTTCAAATCCGATAAAGCCAAGCCCCGCCTCATATGCTGCTATGCGGCTGCTTCCGCTTCCGAGGTGGGTGTCAAGGATCTTCTGCCCTGGCTCTGCATAGTTTTTGAAAATCCAGTCATAAAGAGCAACCGGCTTCTGCGTTGGGTGGATTCGCTTTTCGTTCAAGCTCTTGTTTCCCTGCATGGTGTCGCCTTCTGTGATGCTTTTTCCCTGCATCATGCCGGACCACATATACCGGAACATCCTCACTGAGGAAAACAAATTTGTCGCCGCAATCTCGCAATCTGAAAAGCTAGAATTTCCATTGCACTTGTCCCACACGATCCGTCCGGTAGCAAACTGGTAGTCAAAATAGTTGCAGCCCCATACAATATAGTGGCGGCACACTCGAAACAGCTCCCTGAAATACTCCGGCTCTGGTTTACTCCAAGCAGGAGAGACGGGGTAGTCACGGTGTACGCCTATTTTGCTGACTTTGGATCCGTAAAAGCCTCTGCGTTCCGGACCAGAGAAATACGGCGGATCCACAACCGCCAGATCAAAATAATTATCCGGGAACAGTTCCATTGCCGGCAGGCAGTCCATGTTATAGCAATGGTTCAGCTTAAACACTTCTCCCATGCCTTACTCCGCCGGGCAATCCGCCCGATACCTGAACCGCTGCTTTGCGTTGTATAATCGCTGCTGCCCAAGCTCTGCACTATATCCTGCGCGACCATTGGCATCCATCTTTCCAGTGTCACCGCGCTTCAGTTCCTTATAGATGGTGGAATAGTTGAAGCTCATCGCCCTGGCAATTCCGGCAACGCTCTGTCCAGCATTGTACCGAGCTTCCAGCACCTTGCGGTCATCCTGCGTCATGTGTTTTGCCATTCCTGTTCCCTCGCTTTCCTGAAAAATGCGCAAAAAAATAACGCAAGAGAATCCGCTAAGATTTCTCTTGCGTTTTCTCTTGCGTTTATTTTACAAATTCAGCAAATAATCAATTATTGGTTATTTTTCGCAAATTTTAGTGAAATATCGCTTTTCACCCTACCCAGTGCGTCCAGCCTACGGCCTTGCCCTCAATGTGCACCTCTTCCAGCTGGGGGCCGGTGTAGATCATGGGCGCATAAGCCGGGTTTGCGGGCATCAGGGTCAGCGTGCCGGGGTTGTAATATACCCGCTTGAGGGTAGCTTCACCATCAATGCGCACTGCGGCGATTTCTCCGTTCTCAACCTCCGGCTGGATGCGGATATACACCACGTCTTTATCGTGGATGCCGGCATCTACCATGCTGTCGCCGTGGCAGGTCAGGGAAAAATCGCACCGGATGTTCTCCGGCACGTCCACCATTTTTTCAATGTTCTGCTCTGCCGTGATGGGTTCCCCGCAGGCAATGCTGCCGATCAGCGGGATCTTCTTCATCTTTGGCATCGGCTCAAAGCCCGGGGGGATGGTGGGCTTCTTGGGCTCCGGCTGTTCTTCCCAGCCCATCAGGTAGGCGGGGGTGGTCTGCAGCGCATCAGCAAATGCTGCAATTTTTGATTGTGGGATATCGGCTTTACCATTTTCAATCTTACTTATAGAAGATTTATCTTTATAGCCCATCTTGTGAGCCAGTTCTTCGACTGTTAAGCCAAGCTCCGTGCGGCGGCTTTTGATTCTGTCGTATAGAGTTGCCATAAAATCACCAACCTTCGCTCTTATCTTATCATAGAGTGGAATAATATTCAAGTATTTTTTATTTTTTCCTCAAAAAAGGTTGACTTTATTTCCACTCGGTGCTATTATGTGGTTAGTGGAATTCAATTCCACTTTGAAAGGAGGTGACAACCATGACCGACACCAATGCGCTGCGTTCCATCATTGCAGATTCCGGGCTTAAATATAAGGCCATTGCCGAAATTATGGGCCTGACACCGTATGCTTTGCAGATGAAAATTGATAACGAGACCGAGTTTAAGGCCAGTGAAATTGACACTCTGGCCAATACTCTCGGCATGGACATGCAGCAGCGTGATTCCATATTTTTTTGCAAGAAAAGTGGAATTTAATTACACTTTTGCAAGTTCATCCAAAGGAGGTGAAGAAGATGAAGAACAACATCCAGAAAGAAATCCAAGAGCGCCGCAAACACGCCGAGCGCTTAAAGAAAATCGCCCTCAAGCTGTTCGAGCAGCTCAAGAGCGAAAATGTCAGTTTTTCGGACGCAGAGCGAATCATTAGTCTGCTTTCTGCATCCGTAAAAACTGAGCGCGATGACCGGATTATTTAATCCATGCTGGAGGGACTATAAATCTTACTATCCTCAAGATTGATTAGTTGCTCCAGACAGTCGCTGTACCAAGAAGCCAGTACGCAGGCTGCCTGTGCAGGGTCATTCAAGTCAAGACCCTGCGGACGCTCACCGCGCTGCAACGCAATCTGCAATTTGTTGTTTGCATAAGCAAGTGCCAGATTGTGCCGAATTTTATTTCCATCACTCATGATTTCCACCTCCCTTCTGCCCAAGTATACCGCAGGAGGGAGCCAACCACAAGGAGGTGAACCACATGGACAACAACAAAAAGCCCAGCGGACCTGTGGAAGAGGAACGCTGGGCGAAGATAGAAAAGGAAGTTCAGGAGCTTAAACGGAGCAGGTCAATCCTCAGCATCGGCTTGTTCCTGCTGAGCGGCCTGTATGGAATCTTGATCCTCTGCATCATCTTGAGAATCATCCGAATCGAGGACACTTTGACCTCGATCATCCAATTCAACGCTCTGGTTGGCGAGCATCTCCAAAGCCTCGGCGATTCGCTCATTCGTATCCTCAACGATTTTGAAATGCTCCTCCGTGCGCTGTCTGAAGTTTTCTGACCTTTCTGCTTCCTCTCGCTGTATTTCGAGCATTTCCTGTTGATATTCTGCCGTTGCAGACCATGAAGATTCTTCCTTTTTGTCATGTTCGCTGGACAATGCCTGACCTGCCAAAAACAGAAGAATTGTAACGATGATGCTGATAATTCCAACCCAGTCTTTTTGGGGGATTGCATTATCCGGAGTTTTTACTTCGGCGATTTTGGCGTTGATAGTTTCAACCGCCTCTGTAGGTAGAAGTGGTTCGACTTCATCCAGAACAGCTTGAGTACTTGCCAGCGGCACGGTTTCGGATTCTTTTTCGCTGTAAGTACTTTCGCTCCATATCGAGTCTAACTGATCCGCAAAAGCCGCAGCATTTGAGTAAAGATTTGTAATGTTGCTTGTTCGGAGTGCGGTGGTGAGATTTAGCACATTGGAATTCAGCATTTCTGTCGATAACCGGAAAGCGGGACTTTCCATTGCCGATCCGTAGAGCGCCGAAATCTGATTGGTGAAATTGAGATTTGCTCTGGCCTGACCAGCCAGATTCTTGGCGAGATTGGATAGTTGATACTCTGGCACACATAATCTGGCATCTTTCGCCAAGCGGTACGCCATGTTGTTCCATTCTGCGGTTTGGTAAATCGATTTCATCTGGTTGCTCACCATGCGAACAGAATCCGCCATTTTCGCTGCTTCGGACACATAATTGCTGAGTTCTGACAGCTGGTATGCTGCCGTCTGAGCTGCAGAGCTCAACTCGTAAAAATTTTGCATTTTATCACCTCCCTTCTGCCCCTCTATTCTACCGCAGAAGGGAGCCACCCACAAGGAGGTACATCTTCACCATGAACGACATCATCTTATCCACCCAGAACGGCGAACCGGTGGCATCCAGCCGGGAAGTCGCTAAGCGCTTCGGGAAGAACCACCGAGATGTTCTTCGCGCAATCGAGGACATTCTGGAGGGGGTGCGCAAAATTGCGCAGACCCCCAAAGATATCACAGCGCAAAATTGCGCTGTGACCCAGAGCGCTGAAAATTCAGCTGTGACCCAGATGTTCTTCAAATCCGAGTACACCCACCCTCAGAACCACCAGAAGTACCCCATGTACCTGATGAACCGGGACGGCTTTTCGCTGCTGGCCATGGGCTTTACCGGCAAGGAGGCGGTGCAGTGGAAGCTGAAGTACATTTCCGCGTTCAATGCAATGGAAAAGCAGCTGGCCGCGCAGCACAAAGGGCAGCGGGCCGTGCAGGATGCCAACATCCAGAACGCCATCGACCGGGTGATCGAAGCCCGGAAGAAGCTGGACGAGAACACCGCTTTTCTGGACGAGTGCCGCAAGAACCGCGAGGACAGCAAGGCCAAGTATATGCAGGTCAAGGCCCTGTGCGGCGAGTTCAAGGCCATTTACGGCCAGCATTGCGACACGGTGCGCACCATGGAGAACGTGGTGCGCGGCTCCCAGAGCTTCCTCACCAGCGCCATTGACAACCTGACCATCGTTTCCAAAGGCTACCCGTTCTACGCCGCCCTGATGGACAGCCTGCTGGATGGGCTGCCGACCGCCAAGAAGGAGGAATAAAATGTTGAACACATCAACCATTCGCGGCACCTTCCGGCAGATTCCGTACTGGAAGCTGCGGGGCCGGTTCCACAGCTGCGGGTTCCGGGATCAGGAGATTGCAAATGCAATCGGCATCGGAACTGACACAATGAGCAAGCGGATGAACGGGAAGCAGCCTTGGACAAGCACTGAGATCGCAGAAATTTGCAAGACGCTTGATATCCCGCAGGATGAAATCGGGGAGCTGTTCTTCCCTACTGTTGAGAAAGGAGAATCCGCATGAACGAATCCTACACCCTTGCATCCAAGCGGGCCGACGCGCCCACCGGATGCGCGTACGTGGCACCGACGTTCTGGAACAAGTGGTTCCGCTGGGATGGAAGCCGGGCATCCGGCTGCTACCAGCTGGGCGGGCAAGTCAAGGACGAAACCCACACCGGCCTGCAGGTTTTTGCAGATGGCGAATGGCACCCGGTCATTGGATGGACATTGGACAGCTGCGGCCCCGCAACTGACTATCAGGAGGTAGGAGCATGAAAATCAACCCGAACGCTCAGTTGAAAATCCAGCTGGGATCGGATGGCAACCCCAAAATTTACGCCTGCGGCACACAGATGGAACAAGCGGCTCTTTGCACCGCATTGGTCGCGGGAATCTGTATGGACAGCAAAGACCCAGCAGAGACAATCATCAACATCATGACAGCTGCCGCTGATCTTATGGACAGAATGGAGGAAACCCACCAATGAAGATTAAATCCTTTGTCTGGTACTGGCTGGCAATGGCCTGCTTTGTGGTGGGCCTGCTGTACGGCCTGGGTTTGGAGGGCAGCTTCCAGACCGGCGGCACCGTTTCGGATGCCGACTTCATCACAGCAATGGTGCTGATCCTGCTGGCGGTGTTCTTTGCCCGACTGGGCTTTTCCGCCGAAGCACGTGAGAAACGCCGCCGCAAGGTTCACCAGCAGCCCCGCAACACCGTGAAGAGCGGAAGGAAGGCGGGCTGACACCACCCATGAATAAAGGAAAGCACTTTACCCGCGTTTGTTTGGACTGCGGCAAGGTGATGGAAAATGTTGCTGGCAACCTGCGCTTTTGCGCTTCCTGCCGCAGAGAGCGCCACAACCAATATTGCAGGGATTACAGGGCGCATAATGAAAAACCTGCCCGCGTCATGTGGTACACCGTCTGGGACGCAAAGACCGGCGATCTGCTGGCATCCGGCACGTCCGAGATGTGTGCCCGGCGGCTGGGTTACAAAAGCGCGAACAGCTTCGCGTCCGCCGTCAGCCATGGGCTCAGCGGCAGCCATCGAACTTACAAGTACACATTTGCGCGGGAACGTATCGACCGCAGCGAGGTGGACAGCCTGCCGCCGGTACGCACTATACGAAAAAAGCCCGCCGGTGCGCCAACACCGACGAGCTGCAAGGGATGATGAGTTTGAACGACTTCATCACCCCGATGATATCACAAAATCGGAGGTTTTACAATGAAAGGAATTTTGATCGAACCGGGCAAAGAGCCGGTTGTCACCACCCTGCCGGACAGCCTGTGGGCCATTGAGAACCGGCTGGGCACCCGCAGTGAGATGATCGTACTGCCCCGCACCCCGGCGGTGCTGTTCGTGGGCCGGTACGATGGCCCCATCCAGCCCGCCAGCCTGCTGAACCGGACATACCGGGGCCGTCAGCTTTACGGGCCCATCCTCTGCTACGGCTGGAAGGGCAACAACATCCAGCCCATAAGCAAGGATGTGCAGGCCGAGATGCTGGACCGCCTCAAGGACACGGAGGTGCGGGTATGATCATCAGCCAGAACAGCAACGATGTTTACTACGCCTATACCCGTGGGCGCTTCTGGCGCTGGGACGAATCCGCACGGGTCTGGAAGGAAAGCCATCTGCTGACCCAGAAGTTCGGCAAAGCCAAGGCCGCTGAAAAACATCTGACCCCGGAAGCGTTTCTGACCAGCGACGAGTTCATCCCCATGGACGACTACGAGCTCCCGGAGCAGATGCTGACGGCCCTCAGGGAGGCCAAGCCCTGCAGGAACGCGCCCGTTGAACCGGTGGAAGAACACCCTACCCCATCCGCGCAGTGTTCGGATGCTGCCACTGCTGCGGAAAGCCAAACTGCGGCATCCCCGGCAGCGCCGGAGGGGTCAAGCCCTACGACGGAACTGGCGACTGCTGCCGACGCACCCGGTGTTCCGGTCAGTGCAGACGAAAACGCGCCTGTGCCCTCGAGTACCGCTCCCACTTTTGACTTTGGCGCAGACGACCAGACCAACGCCCTGTTGTTGCAGGATGCGCAGACCTTCATCACCGGCAACATGGCCCGTATCATGGCCGCAAAGCACGCTCACGACCTAACCGCAAACCACTATCAGGGCAGCTGGGGCAAGTGGTGTGCCGCCGTCGGCATCAGCCGGGACACCGGTGACCGCATGGTGAGCGTTGCCGCACAGTGCGGCAACATCCAGCTGGAAGGCAAGTCCATTCTGGACGTGCAGCCCCTGAAACTGCTGTATGCTGCGGCCAAGCCCAGCACCCCGGAGGTGGTCAAGCAAGCCGTTTTTACCGGTGACATCACTACTTACAAAGAGTATCAGGAGCTTATGGCCCAGCTCAAGGCCGAGAAAGACCGTGCCGACGCTGCCGAGAAGTCCGCTCAGAACGCCCGCAAGGAAAATGCCTATTTCAAGGAGCTGGTGAAAAGCGCCGAAGCCCAGACCCATAAGGACGCGGAAAAGCGGGAAGAAGCAGAAAGCCGCTATGAATCCGCTCTTGCCGACATCAGCGGTCTGAAAGAGCAGAACGCCCAGCTCCAGCAGAGCTACCACGATGCAGACGAGAGCCGCATTGCGGCCAACCTCCAGCGCCAGAAAGCCGAAGCGGAACGCGACAAGGCCGAAGCCCGGGCCAAAAATGCCGAGGGCCAGCTTTCCGGCTCCCGGCAGGTGGCCGAAGCAGCAAAGCTCCGGGCGGATAAGCTGCAGGAAGAAAATGCGGCCCTGAAAAAGCAGCCCATCGCCGCTGTGGTGGATGAGGAAGAGGTAGACCGGCGGGCAGGCGAAAAAGCTTACGAGATTGCGGCCGGAATGACTGCGGACTATAAGGCACAGCAGGAACAGGATGCCCGCGATGCCTACGACAGCATCATTCTGGCCGGGCGCTCCATTACCAGCATCGTTCAGTCCGCCAAAATGCAGTTCCGCAAGCTGCCGGACGACCAGCGGGAGACCGCGATCAACCAGTTCGTTCACACACTCGCATCCGCTCAAGGGGAGGTATCCGCATGTCTGTAAAGATCATGGCCTTAGAGGCCGAAAACGTCAAACGCATCAAGGCCGTTGCACTCACGCCGTCGCCCACTGGCCTGACCATCGTGGGCGGCAACAACAATCAGGGCAAAACCAGTGTTCTGGATGCTCTGGCATGGGCACTGGGCGGCGACCGTTTCCGCCCGGACGCTGCCCAGCGGGACGGCGCAGTGGCTCCGGCGCATCTGAAGGTCAAGCTTTCCAACGGTGTGGTGGTGGAACGCAAGGGCAAGAATGCCAGTCTGACCGTCACCGATCCTACCGGGCGACGCAGCGGCCAGCAGCTGCTCAACGCCTTCATCGAGCCGCTGGCGCTGGATCTGCCCCGCTTCATGGAAGCATCCGACAAGGAGAAAGCCGACATCCTGCTGCGGATCATCGGCATCGGCACCGAACTCCACACCCGGGATCTTGAGATCAAGGCCCTGTACGACAAGCGCACCTTCACCGGCCAGCTGGCCGCGCAGAAAAAGCACTTTTCCGAGGAGCTGATCTCCTACCCGGATGCGCCGGAGGAGCCGGTCAGCGCCTCCGACCTCATCCGCCAGCAGCAGGAAATTCTGGCCCGCAACGGCGAGAATCAGCGTCTGCGGGCACAGTACACAGAGCTTGAGTGTCAGGAGCAGCAGTGTGTGGCCGAACTGAAACGCACCCGTGAACACATTGCCGAGCTGGAACAACAGTATCAGGAGCTCGACGCCAAGCACACCCGCCTGTTCAATCAGCGGAAAACCGCTCAAAAGACCGTCGCCCAGCTTCAGGACGAATCCACTGCCGAACTGGAAGCATCCATCCGGGATATTGAGGAGATCAACCAGAAGGTGCGGGCCAATCTGGAAAAATCCCGGGCCGAGGACGAAGCCGCCCGGTATGCCAGCGATTACGACAAGCTCACCGAAGCCATCACCCGGAAGCGGGCCGACCGCATGGCCCTGCTGAACGGTGCCGACCTGCCCCTGCCGGAGCTGAGCGTGGAGGACGGCGCCCTTACCTATAAAGGCAAGCACTGGCGGGATATGTCTGGCAGCGACCAGCTGCGGGTGGCCGCCGCCATCGTCCGCCGCCTGAACCCGGACTGCGGTTTCGTGCTGCTGGACAAGCTGGAACAGATGGACATGACCACCCTGCAGGAGTTTTCCGCATGGCTGGAAACAGAACACCTGCAGGCCATTGCCACCCGGGTCTCCACCGGCAGCGAGTGCCAGATCATCATTGAGGACGGCATGGTGAAGGATGCCGAAACCACCCTGCCGCCCGTCACCGAAAAGCCCCAGCAGAAGAGCTGGACGAAAGGAGCGTTCTAAATGAGCAAATATGCAGTTACCACCGGCATCCAGAATGCGCCGGTCAAGACCGTGCTGTACGGCCCGGAGGGCATCGGCAAAAGCACCTTTGCCTCTTACTTTCCGGACCCCGTATTCATCGACACCGAGGGCGGCACCAAGCGGCTGAACGTCAAGCGCCTGCCCCAGCCCACCAGCTGGGCCATGCTGCTGGATGAGGTGGCCGAGGTACGCAAGGGCAGTGTCCCCTGCGGCACGCTGGTCATTGATACCGCCGACTGGGCTGAACGCCTGTGCATTCAGGCCGTGTGTGCCAAAGCCAAGGTGAACGGCATCGAAGATTTCGGCTACGGCAAGGGCTACACCTATGTTAAGGAAGAGTTCGGCAAGCTGCTGGACGCGCTGGAAGATGTGCTGCAGGCCGGGCACAACGTGGTGGTGCTGGCCCATGCCGCTATTACCAAATTTGAGCAGCCGGATGCCGTGGGCAACTACGACCGCTGGAGCATGAAAACTTCCAAACAGGTGGCCCCGCTGCTGCGCGAGTGGTGCGATATGCTGCTGTTTGCCAACTACAAGACCGTTGTGGAAAAGGTGGGCGACGGCAAGAACGCCAAGAGCAAGGCCAGCGGCGGCAGGCGTGTACTGTACACCGCGCATCACCCCTGCTGGGATGCAAAAAACCGCTTTGACCTGCCGGAGGAAGTACCCTTTGACTATGCCAGCATTGCCGCCTGCATCCCCGGCGCAATGTCTGCACAGGCACCAAAACCGGAACCGCAGCCGCGTTCCCAGCCGGAAGCCGACATCCTGCCCAGCCCGCAGCAGGAAGCAAAGCCGGTGGCTCAGCCGCAGCCCGCACCGCTGCAGGAAAGCTCTGAGAAAAATGTTCTGCTCAGTCTGGGCGTGCCCGAAAAGCTGGCCGCTCTGATGAGCGCCAACAAGGTCAGCTGTGAAGAACTGCAGGGCGTTGTGGGCAAACGGGGCTATTTCCCGGAGGATATGCCCATCAAGGACTACCCCGCTGACTTTGTGGAGGGCTGTCTGGTGGCCGCATGGCCGCAGGTGTTCCAGATGGTGCTGGATAACCGTGATATCCCGTTTTAACAGGCTCCCTCACGGAGGGAGCTGGCACGTGTAAGCGTGACTGAAGGAGTTTTATAATAAAGGAGTAATTACTTATGAACGAAATGAACACCACCGACCGCGCCCTGAGCTGGGACGACGAATTTACCAACGAGCAGCAGGAGTTCGTGCTCCTGCCCGAGGGCGAGTATGCCTTTGAGGTCACCGGCATGGAGCGTGCCCGCTTTGAGGGCAGCGCCAAGCTGCCGCCCTGCTCCATGGCAAAGCTGACCCTGAAGATCTTCGGCGGGGCCAAGGGCGACACCACCGTCACCCACCGCCTGTACCTGCACACTAAAACGCAGGGCCTGCTGGGCGCTTTCTTCGAGAGCATCGGTCAGTGCAAGCGCGGCGAGACCTTCCGCCCCCGCTGGAACGAAGTGGTGGGTGCCCGGGGCTGGTGCCGTCTGGGCATCCGGGAGTACACCAAGCAGAGCGGCCCTCATGCAGGCGAGACCGGCCAGAGCAACGACGTGCAGCGCTTCCTGCCGCCGCCGGAACCCAAGGCCGCACCCACTCAGGGCTGGACGCAGGGGGCGTTCTAAATGGCCGAGACACAAACCCTGCGCCCCTACCAGCAGCAGGCCCGTGAACGCATCCACGCCGAGTGGGAGAACGGCCACACCCGCACCCTGTTGGTGTTGCCTACCGGCACCGGCAAGACCATCGTGTTTGCATCGGTAGCTGCCGATCAGGTGCGGGCGGGCCACCGGGTGCTCATTCTGGCGCATCGCGGTGAGTTGCTGGAACAGGCAGCGGACAAGCTGCAGCGCTCCACCGGCCTTGTCAGCGCGGTGGAAAAGGCAGATGCCACCTGTCTGAATACATGGTTCCGTGTGGTGGTGGGCAGCGTGCAGACCCTGCAGCGCACCGCCCGGCTGGAACGCTTTCCGCATGATTACTTTGGCACTATCATCATCGACGAGGCCCACCACGCCATTACCGACGGATACCGCCGCATCCTCGACTACTTCGACCACGCCAAGGTGCTGGGCGTGACCGCCACGCCGGATCGCGGCGACATGCGCAATCTGGGCGAGGTGTTCGACAGCCTTGCCTTTGAGTATAAGCTGACCGATGCCATCAAAGAGGGCTATCTGTGCCGCATCATGGCCCAGACCATTCCCCTGAAGCTGGACATTTCTTCTGTCACCATGAGCGGCGGGGACTACGCCGTGGGAGACCTCGGCACTGCGCTTGACCCCTATCTGGAACAGATCGCCGCCGAGATGGCCCAGCGCTGCAAGGGCCGCAAAACGGTGGTGTTCCTGCCCCTCATCAAAACCAGCCAGAAGTTCCGGGATCTGCTGAACGCCAAGGGCTTTTGCGCCGCCGAGGTCAACGGCCAGAGCGCCGACCGCCGCGAGGTTTTGGCCGACTTTGATGCCGGGAAGTACAACGTGCTGTGCAACTCCATGCTGCTCACCGAGGGCTGGGACTGCCCGTCCGTGGACTGCGTGGTGGTGCTGCGGCCCACCAAGGTGCGCAGCCTGTACAGCCAGATGGTGGGACGCGGCACCCGGCTCTCCCCGGGCAAGACCGACCTGCTGCTCCTCGACTTTTTGTGGATGACCGACAAGCACGAGCTCTGCCGCCCGGCGGATCTGGTCTGCGAGGACCGCGCCGTGGCCCGCCAGATGACCGAAAATCTGGCCGAGAGCGGCTGCCCGCAGGACATCGAGGAAGCAGCCGTGCAGGCCAGCGAGGACGTGGTGGCCCAGCGGGAGGAAGCCCTTGCAAAACAGCTGGAAGAACAGCGCCGCAAAAAAGCCCGTCTCGTGGACCCGCTGCAGTACGAAATGAGTATTCAGGCTGAAGATCTTGCCGGATATGTGCCGGCCTTTGGCTGGGAAGCAGGCCCGCCCAGCGCTGAACAGACTGCTGCTCTTGAGAAAATGGGCATCCTGCCGGACGCGGTGGAATCCGCAGGCAAGGCTTCCCTGCTGCTGGACCGGTTGAACAAGCGCCGCGCTGAAGGGCTGACAACGCCCAAGCAGATCCGCGTGCTGGAACGTTACGGTTTCCAGAGCGTGGGCACGTGGAGCTTCGATGCAGCCAAACACATGATCGACCGCATTGCGGTGCAGGGCTGGCGCGGCGTGCCCAAGGGCGTGAACCCAAAGACTTACACTCCTGCACAGGAGCCGCCCACATCAGACATTGACTTCGGATGGTAACGCGAATGGAACATGAAAATGAACTCAAGGAAGCATTGGACTTCGTATCCCCGTCCGCCCTGACCTATGACGAATGGCTCATGGTGGGCATGGCCCTGAAGGATTCCGGCCTGCCCGTTACCCTCTGGGAACAGTGGAGCACCCGCGATGCGGGCCGCTATCACAAGGGCGAGTGCGTCAAGAAATGGGAAAGCTTTCACGGCGGCGGGGCCAGCCCCGTCACCGCAAGCAGCATCTTCCAGCTGGCCTACTCCCACGGATGGAGCGGCCCCGCAGGCCACGCTCTGGACTGGAACGATGATATTTCTGCCGGCACCGGCGCACAAACCGAGGGCCGTCTGGTAGACCCACGCTGGGTGGAAGCCCACGAGCTGGCCCTGCCCGAAGAGTGGCACCCCGCCGACCAGCTCAAGCGCTACCTGCAAGCCCTGTTTGAGCCGGACGAATATGTGGCCTATGTGACCGAAAGCTTTATGGCCGCCGACCGCCGCCGCCCTGCAAAAGGCAGCTGGACCCGCACCGCAGGGCAGCTCATCACCGAGCTGGATGCCTGCGGCGGTGACCTCGGCAAGGTGGTGGGCGACTGTGATCCTGAAGTAGGTGCATGGATCTGCTTCAACCCTGTGGACGGCACCGGACGCAAGGATGCCAATATTACTGCCTACCGCTATGCCCTCGTGGAGTGCGACAACATGGAGCTGGGCAAGCAGCAGGCCATCATCAAGCAGCTGGAACTGCCCTGTGCCGCGCTGGTCTACTCCGGCGGCAAGAGCGTCCACGCCATCGTCAAGGTGGATGCCCCGGACTATGCCGAGTACCGCAGGCGTGTGGATTATCTCTATTCCGCCTGCCAGAAAAACGGCCTGACCATCGACCAGCAGAACCGCAACCCTTCCCGCCTTTCCCGGATGCCCGGCATCCTGCGCGGTGACAAACGGCAGGTGCTGCTGGAAACGAACATCGGAAAATCCTGCTGGGATGAGTGGCGCGACTGGCTGGAAGCGGAGACCGACGAGCTACCCGAGACCGAGAGTCTGGCCGACGACTGGGAGAGCCTGCCCCCGCTGGCCGATGCCCTCATCACCGGGGTGCTGCGCAAGGGCCACAAGATGCTGCTGGCAGGCCCCAGCAAGGCGGGCAAGAGCTTTGCCCTCATCGAGCTGTGCATCGCTATCGCCGAAGGCAGGCCGTGGCTGGGCCGTTTCTCCTGCGCACAGGGCAAGGTACTGTACATCAATCTGGAGCTGGACCGGGCCTCCTGCCTGCACCGCTTCAAGGACGTGTACACCGCCCTCGGCCTGCCCCCGCAGAACCTGCGAAACATCGACATCTGGAACCTGCGCGGCGCGTCCGTGCCCATGGACAAGCTGGCCCCAAAGCTCATCCGCCGGGCCCAGAAAAAAGGCTACACCGCCGTGATCCTCGACCCCATTTATAAGGTCATCACCGGTGACGAGAACAGTGCCGACCAGATGGCAAAGTTCTGCAACCAGTTCGACCTTGTGTGCCGCGCGCTGGACTGCGCCGTGATCTACTGCCACCACCACTCAAAAGGTGCCCAGGGCGGCAAGCGCAGCATGGACCGCGCATCCGGCTCCGGCGTGTTCGCTCGCGACCCGGATGCCATGCTGGACATGACCGAGCTGGTGCCCACCGATGCCATCCGGGAACAGCTGCATAACAAAGCCGCCTGCCGCGTGATCAAGGCCATGTTGGACAAACGCGGTCATGCGGATGCCTACGGCTTGGATGATACCCTCAGCCGCCACCGGATGCTGACCATCGCAAAGGAAAAACTGGGCCTTGCAGATCTGCGGGCCATCGATGCTGAGGTCGCGGCCGCTGAGAAAAAGGCCGACGGCATGACCGCATGGCGCATCGAAGGCACCCTGCGCGAGTTTGCCCGCTTCGACCCGGTGAACCTGTGGTTCGACTACCCCGTGCACAAGCCGGACACCGGCCTGCTGGAGGACCTGCAGCCGGACAGCGATTTCAAAACGCTGGGCAGCCGCGGTGCCGCCAAGCGCTGGGGCGATAAAGGCAAGGTGACCAAGGACAAAAAGGCCGAACTGGACACCGCCTTTGAAGCCTGCATGATGGATGGCGAAGTTACCGTCTATGCGCTGGCTGAATACATGGATCTGAAGCCCCGCACCATCAAGACGCGGCTGAAAGACGACGGACGTTTCTGGATCGACGGCGAAAAAGTCGGTCGCAAGGAACCCGGCAGCGCAGGCTAAACAAGCTGTAATAAGTTCAATTACAAGCTGTTGTAAAAATGCAGAAATAGCCGCTATTTTGCACGACACGAAAAACTGCAATTTTGCAGTTATAGCCGCTATGACTGCAGATTTTGCAGTGCAAAATAGCCTATATATAATAGCTAAAACTGCAACTGCAATTGTGATGGGGTCTCCCGAAGGATGGGGCGACCACAGCCCCCATCCATTCGGGGAACCCTCCCCATCACGTTGGCGAACCCTGAGAAAAAGAAAAACGAGGTGAACCCCATGTACATGCAATTCTTTCTCCCCATGCAGCCGCCCACCACTACCCACAATGCAAAACAGCTGCACGCCTACATGAAGGGCGGGCAGCCGCACGCGGTGCTCCACGACAGCCCGGAACTGAAACAAACCCGTGCCAAGCTCCACGCCCATCTGGCACCCCACGCGCCGGAAAAGCCCATCCCCGCAGGCCGTCCGGTGCGTCTGCTGGTCAAGTGGTGCTTCCCTGCCGAGGGCCGCAAAAACGGCAGCTGGCGCACCGCAAAGCCGGACACCGACAATCTGGAAAAGGCCCTCAAGGACGAAATGACCCGCCTGCACTTCTGGGCCGATGACGCGCAGGTGTGCAGCGAGATCGTGGAGAAATTCTGGTCGGACCCCTGCGGCGTGTTCGTCCGGGTGGAGGAACTGTAAATGACCTACGAAGAGAAAAAGGCATGGCTCTGGCGGTACCGGACGGCCAAGCGGTTCGAGCTGCTCAAACTGGACGAACTGGCCACGCTGCAGACCGATGCCACCCACACCACCCAGCGCTTTTCCCCCGTGCCGGGCGGCAGCGGCGACGGACAGGCTCTGCCCCGCAGTGTGGAACGCATCGACGAGGCCCGCCGGGCCGCTGAGGCGCAGTCTGCCGTGTGCGACGCTATCCGGGCCGAGATCATGGAGGTGTTCAGCCAGCTGGACGATGAGGTGGATTTCATGATCCTGTTCCGGCGGTACATTCTGCTGGAGGACTGGCCGGACATCGCGATCAACATCCGCAGTTCCCGCAGCCAGATGTTCCAGCGCCACAGCGCGGCCATCAAAAGACTGGAGATCAAAAGTCCGGACTGAACCGGAGCGAACCGGACTTGATAATACTGTCAACCCCTGCTAAAATTTAAAATGCCGAAGCCCGCAGGAAAGACTTACTCCCTTCATCCCTGCGGGCTTTGTGCTGCCCGGCTGACGCAGAGGATCACCTTTACCGACCAACAGCCTGAATGTACCAGCCGGGTTTCTTTGTTATATCCTGCCGTTCGGATCTTCCGGGCGGCTTTTTGATTTTACGGCAAGAGAGGTGGTGAGGATGACCGACAAGCAGGCGCGGTTCTGTGAAGAGTATATGATCGACCTGAACGCGACCCAGGCGGCCATCCGCGCCGGATACAGCCCCAAAACAGCCCAAGAGCAGAGTGCTCGCCTGTTATCAAATGTTATGGTTCAAAATCGTCTTGCCCAGCTGCAGGCCGAGCAAAGCCGTCGGACCGGCGTATCTGCTGATCGTGTCGTGCGGGAACTTGCCAAGATTGCTTTTGCAAACGCCAGCGACCTGATCGACCCGGAGACAGCTTCCGTGAAGCTGGATGCTTCCCGGGATGATCTGGCCGCAATCCAGTCCATTAAGGTCAAGAGCTTTGGCGAGGACGGTTTGGAACACGAGGTCAAACTTGCAGATAAGCTCCGAGCCCTTGACCTGTTGGGCAAGCATCTGGGTATGTACAAAGACGCATCCGAAAAAGAAAATGCCGCTGCTCAAAATAACGACATACAGACCCTTGCGGATCTGCTGCAACGGCCTGTTCCAAACCGCGATATCAAGGACTTTGAAGAATGAACATTCCGGCTCCATTTTCTGAAAACCAGATGCGGTTCTTCTGGGGCTGCTTTGACCACTGGTTCAACGTTGCAGAGGGCGGTAAACGTGGTGGTAAGAACGTGCTTATCACGATGGCGTATTGCACCATTCTTGAAAAGCATCCGAGCCGCATCCACTTGATCGCGGGCGTATCCACTGCGACGGCCCGGCTGAACATTCTGGACTGTGACGGCTTCGGCCTGAAAAACTATTTTGAGGGCCGCTGCCGTGAGGGCACCTACCAGAACCGCGACTGTCTGTACATCCAGACTGCCACCGGCGAAAAGGTGGTGCTGGTGTCTGGTGGTGGCAAAGCCGGTGACGAAAAGCTGATCAAGGGCAACACCTACGGCACCGCGTACATCACCGAAGCCAATGAATGCAGCGAAACTTTCATCAAGGAAGTATTCGACCGTACCCTGTCCAGCCCGGACAGAAAGGTCTTTCATGATCTGAACCCCAAGGCGGAGGGGCACTGGTACTACAAGACCGTGCTGGACTTCCACGAAGCAAAGCAGCGCGAAAATCCCGCCTACGGCCTGAACTATGGACACTTCACCATTGCGGACAACATGAGCATCTCGGACGAGCAGCTCCGGGCCGTGCTTGCCACCTATGACCGCAAGAGTATCTGGTACGCCCGCGACATTCTGGGCCAGCGCAGAGCCGCCGAGGGCCTGATCTACGATATGTTTGACTTCACGGCCAATGTCTATACGGTTCCGCCCACTGCAATGCAGGCCGTTTCCACCCGCACCATTGCGGTAGACTACGGAACCTTGAACCCAACCTGTTTTCTCTCGATCTTTGACGACGGTGAAACTGTCCGTGTTGACCGGGAATACCGATGGGATGGCCGCAAGGAACGCCGCCAGAAAACCGATGAAGAATATGCCGACGACTTCATGGCCTTTATGGGAGATAACCCCTGTGCGGCCTATGTGGACCCGTCGGCGGCATCTTTCATCACCGCACTGCGCCAGCGCGGCGTCTATGTCATGGAAGCCAACAACGATGTACTGAACGGCATCCGCCGGTGCAGCACCCTGATCTCCAAGCGCCGCCTTCTGGTAAACAAAGCCTGCACCGGTCTGTTGGACGAGTTTGGCCTTTACCGCTGGGACGATAAGGCTGCACTGCTGGGCGTGGAGAAACCCGTAAAGGAAAACGACCACGCAATGGATGCCCTACGCTATTTTGTAAATTCCCTGCCTGATTGGAGGTTTGAGCATGTCAAGGCGTAACAAGAACCGCCCCGCCGGGGGCACACAACCGAATACCCTGACACTGGATGCTTTCTCCAACCCGCTGTTCCGGCTGGGCTATGGCAGCCAGAGCCCGCTGGAAGCCACCAGCTATCCGCTCACCCGAATGACCGGCAACTATGCGCTGCTCAACAGCCTCTACCGTGAAAACTGGGTCGTGCAGAATGTTGTTGGCCTGATGGTGGACGATATGCTGCGGGAATGGTACGAACTCAAGGACGCTGCGCCCGATCAGCTGAAAGCTCTGCATCGTGCTGAGCAGCGCGCCGGTCTGCGCAGATGTATTTCCACCGGCCTGAAATGGGGTCGCCTGTATGGCGGTGCCGCCGGGCTGATCCTGATCGCCGGGCAGACCGACCTTTCCCAACCGCTGGACCCCGACAGCATCCAGCCCGGCAGTTTCCGGGGCCTGTACATCCTTGACCGCTGGCAGGGTATCTCACCGGAACCGGGCCTGACCTTTGAGGGTGGCGAGGTGGTGCCTGCGTTCTATTCCATCAACGATGCCGCCGGGCATATCGTCACCCGGGTGCATCACTCCCGCGTCGTCCGGTTCATTGGCAGAGAACTGCCGGAACTGGAACGGCAGGCGGAGCTTTACTGGGGCGAATCCGAGGTGGAAGCCCTGTACAAGGATGTTGTGGCCCACGATAATGTTTCGGCCAACATGGCAGCGCTAACCTTTCAGGCCAACATCAACACCATGGAGGTCAAGGGTCTGGAACAGCTGCTTTCCCTTTCCAGCCCGGATGTGCAGCGGCGCTTCTGGAACACCATGCAGGCCCAGAGTGTGCTGCGCTCCAACTTTGGTGTACAGCTGGTGGAACAGGGCAACAAGATCAACAATACACAGTACACCTTCACCGGCCTGCAGGAAGTGTACGAGAGCATGTGCCTGAACCTGTGCGGCGCATCCCACTACCCTATGACGAAGCTGTTCGGACGCTCTCCTGCCGGCATGAACGCCACCGGCGAAAGCGATTTGAAGAACTACTACGACTATGTGGATACCCTGCGGGAAAGCAGACTGCGCCCGGTTCTGGAAAAGCTGCTGCCTGTTCTGGCCCGTTCCGCAGGCATCCAACTGGAAGATGCAGACCTCAGCTTCCCGCCGCTGTGGACACCAACCGCAAAAGAGACCGCCGACATTGCAAAAATCAAGGCTGACAGCATCGTTAGTGCGTTTCAGTCCGGCTTGCTGGATGTGCCCGCTGCACAGCAGGAGCTGCGCCGCCTGAGCGATGAGACCGGCATGTTCGGCAGTATCACCGATGAAGCCATTGCCGCTAATGCGGGCAAGACTTATCAGGACGTGACCGCCATGCGCGACCCGCTGGCGGGGCTGACAGAAAATCTGACCGGAATTGAGGTTCCTACTGCGGACACCTCGGTATTCGATTTCAACTCCCGCCACGACCCCTCCGACGGACGCTTTACAAGCGGCGGCGGGAGCGGTAAAATAGAGAAAACCAAGTACGCACCGTCTCCGCAGAGGAGCGAGAGCAAAATTCAGCTCAAGCCCAAGACCTATGCAAGGCTCACCGGTGTGTTGAACACGCAGTACCCGGGGCTTCTGGCTGGTGAAAAGGTCATTATTCGGGATGCCAATTATCAGTACCACGTTACTGCAGATGGCTTTGGTGGACTGAGCGTTGAACGGCGCATTCCAATCACGAACAGGAGGAAAAAATGAGCAAGCAGGAATCTGTATGGGTGCAGTATGTTCGTGAGCACTATGAACCTGCCTCTGATGTCGAGATGTCCTATGAGGACGAAAATAATTTGCTTTGGCTTTTGAATGCACCGGCAGGATATCAGGTTGAGGACGAGATGCTTGAGTATGCACAAAAGCACCCGGATGCAAGCATGAAAGAACTTATCGAATACTTCGATGAAGTTGCCCCGGACGGGCTTACTCCGGGCGACGATGGGCTAGACCTTGAGGAGAATTGACCTATGTCCAAGGATGATTACTTTGTTCTTGCATATCGCATTCTTTCATATCTCTACGCCTGCTTCAAAGCTGGCGAACAGCCTGATATGGACTGCATTTCAGCGGATGTTCTTCATATCCCCGTGGGGTACTGGTTCAACATCATGCGCAGCCTGACAGAAGAAGGCTATATTGTAGGGCTTGTTTTCCCTGCGTCGATCGGCTCCGCTGTCAGCGTCAAAGTCATTGACCTTCGCATTACGCAGAAAGGCATTGAGTTTTTGCAGGAAAACAGCATGATGAAAAAGGCCGCTGCTTTCCTCAAAACGATCAAGGAAACAGTGCCCTGCATTTAATTTAACAGTACAAGCGTCAGACGAAAGTCCGGCGCTTTTCTTTTGCCCATTTTCAGGAGGAAGCCTATGCCCACCCTTGCCCGTGCATCCCCTGACCGGGAACTGGAACGGCTCATCCGGCTGTACCTGCGTGCCGAAACAGATATCATCAACGAGATCGGCCGTCTGCGCAGTCAAGGCCTTGTGGATTATCACGCTGTGGCTGCTCTGGAACGGGTGCAGGCCATTCTCCGCCAGCTTGAAACGCAGGACTGGGAGTATGTACCGCGCCTTGTGGAAGCGCAGTTCTATGTGCGCCGCCCGGATGCCAGAGCTGTGCCCGGCGAGACGGTGGAAAAGCATCGGGCCGGGTATCTCAATGCTAAGACCCTCACCAGCACCCAGACGGACATTGTGCAGCGGCTGACCATGAACCTCATGGGCCAGCTGACCGATGCCCACAGCACTGTGCTGGCAGGCCTGCAGAGTGCCCTGCTGGGCCGCACGGAACCGGACATTTACCGGCGCGTTGGGCTGGAACAGGTAGCCGCACAGCAGGCTGCAGGGCGTGGCATCAACCAGAGCGTGCCCGCCTTTGTGGACGCTCTGCGCCGGGAAGGCGTGACAGCCTTCACTGACAAAGCAGGCCGGAACTGGAGCCTGCACACCTATGCAACAATGGTCTCCCGCTCCACCTCGCGGCAGGCAGAGATCTTGTCTGTGATAACCGCTGACCCGGAACAGGATCTATACCAGATCAGCGCCCACGGCACCACCTGTGCCCTGTGCGCTCCCTACGAGGGCCGGGTGTACAGCCGCAGCGGAAAAGACCCGGACTTCCCGCCGCTTTCAGACGCCTTCGGCAAGATGGACCCCGCTGGGCCGGATGATCTTTCCAACAGCTGGCTGAACATCCACCCCAACTGCCTGCACAGTCTCCGCCCGTGGACACCGGCAGGACGAACGCCGGAAGAGCTTGAGCGTATCAGGCGCTTTTCCAGCCCCAAGACGAACCCCTACAGCCGCGACCCGCGCACCGAAGCACAGATCAAAGCCTACCGCGACAAAGAACAGGGCCGTGCCAAGTGGCTTGCTCAGTACCGGCAGTGGGAACGCTACCGCACCGCCCTGGGCGACGAGGTACCCAAGACCTTTGCCACCTTCCAGCGGCACAAGCTGGCCGGGGATGAAAAATATCAGGGCTGGGTGAGCGCTTACCGTGACCGCCAAACCTGAAACGAACACGATGCAGACAGCACCGTGTTTTTTTATACCCATTTTTCGGAGGTGATGCCCCTTGATTGCCTATTACGGCAGTAAAATCAGCGAACACATGACCAAGACCCCGGAGGGCTTCCTCATCTGCCATGACGTGCCCATTGCGCGCATCGGCCAGCAGGAATACTTTGCCGGGGAACTGGGCCTTGACGGCGATCCTGACCGCCTTGTGCAGGTGCAGCGCCGCCCTGAAGATGTGTTCGACCCGGCAGCAGTTGCCAGTTTCGAGGGTAAGGATGTAACCCAGAATCATCCTCCTGAACGCCTGATGCCGGAAAATCACGCCCTTTACGCCAAGGGCCACGCAGAGAATGTTCACCGGGAGGGCGATTATCTTGTCGCTGACCTTCACCTGAAGGATCCCGGCCTGATCTCTGATGTGGAAAACGGCGTGACGCGGGAGGTGTCCTGCGGCTACCGGTGCTGCTACACGCCGGATGGCACGGGATACCGCCAGACTAATATCCGAGGAAACCATGTTGCGATCGTGCCCAGAGGGCGCGCAGGGCATCTGGTTGCCATTCAGGACAGTGCCGCCGCACCGGCGGAGAAAGGAACTGCAATGAACGAATCCGAAAAGAACCCCGCCGCTGTTGTGACTGCCGCGCCGGAAGCCGCACCCGCATCTGCGCCGGAAGCTGAACCCGCAAAAGACGCACAGCCCCCTGTGGCCGAAACTGCCCCCGCAGAGGACAGTGTCCCGCCTGCACCGGCAGAAAAGCCCGCAGGCAACAGTATTGATGCCAAGCTGGATGCTATCCTGAACGCCGTGACCACGCTGGTAAAGGCGCTGTCGCAGAAGGCACAGGAGCCTGTACAGCCGCCCGCCGACGCTGACCCCGGCAAAGATGACGGCGTGGACGGCCTGCTGGCAGGCATCACCAAGGCCGCACAGGACAGCGCAGCACAGGCTGCCCACCGTTCCGGCCGCACCAGCTACGAAGCAGTCTGTGAAGAATCGCAGGCCGCGTATGACGCATTCAACCCGCACAAGCATAAGGAGGCTTGATCGTATGGCACTTTCTCAGCTCAATCCGCAGATCATCGGCGCGGAGATGGAGCACGGCTTTGCCGGTTCCTACGCACGCCAGCCCGACATGATCGTTGTAACTCGCCCTGTGGGCGAAAAAGAGCCCCTGCCCTTCGGCATGGCTCTGATGTATGATGCAAATGGTGCCGTTGTCCTGATGCAGGGCTCCGGCGTTACCGCAGACAGGTTTGCGGGCGTTGCAGGCCGCGAGATGCGCTCTGCCCTGTCTTACACTGACCAGAACACCGGCGCATACACCACCGGCGATGCTGGCAGCGTGTTCCAGCGCGGCAGCATCAACGTGCTGTGCCAGAAGGGCACCCCGAAGCGCGGCGGCGCAGTGTACGTGCGCATCATCAAGAACACTTCGCTCCCCAATGCTGTCGTGGGCGGCTTTGAGGCCGAGGCAGACAGCACCAGCGCCAACACCGTAAAGCTGACCGGTTGCCAGTGGGGCGGCTCTGCAGACGCAAACGGCGTGGCCGAGCTGGTCATTCTCACCCGTCAGAACGTGTAACAGGAGGAACAGAATATGGCAGATTTCCAGAATGTCGGCAATTTCGATGCCGGTGTGTTTACCCCGAAGCTGGGCGGTGTTGCGCCGTCCGGCTCTTCTTTTACCATGGACGCAGCAGGCATTGCGTCTGGTGGCGCATTCCTGACCAGTGAGCTGGAAAAGCGTGACCCGCTGATCCGCAAGCCCCTCACCAGCGTCACCTATGCCCGCGATATCCCCATCCAGACCGGCGGCGGCTGGGTGGACTACGTCACCGCCATGAACGTGGCCTACGGCATCACCGGCGGCTCCGGCTCCGGTGCTGTGGGTGCAGGCGGTGCCAACGGCACGCCCATCATTCAGGCCAACGTTGCCAAGGGCGCATACAAGGCGCACCTGTTCAGCGCGGCTCTGCGCGTGAACTTCGTGGACATGCAGCGCTCCAACCTCATCGGCCGCAGCCTTGATCAGCTGCTGCAGGACGGCATCCGCCTGACCTACGACAAGCACATGGATGCCAACGTCTACACCGGCTTCGAGGACTACGGCACCACCGGCCTGATGAACAACCCCAATGTCACCGAGACCACTGCTGCCAGCAATGGTGCGGACTCCTCCTCTACCAAGTGGAAGGATAAGACCCCGCAGCAGATCCTGAAGGACGTGAACGACCTGCTGAGCGCTGTGTGGGCTTCCTGCGAGTATGACACCGATGCCATCCCCAACCACATCCTGCTGCCTTATGAGCAGTACAACTACATCCTGACCACCATGGTGTCCGATCTGGCATCCGAGACCATCTACGACTTCCTGATGAAGAACAACGCCGCTGTCAAGAATGGTGGTGAGTTGTTCATCGGCGGCTGCCGCTGGTGTAAGGGCGCAGGTACCGGCAAGACCGACCGCATGGTGGGTTACGTGAACAAGCCCCGTTACATCAAGATGGACGAACTGGTGCCTATGAGCCGCATCATGACTGCTCCTAACGTGACCAATGTCTGCTATGATACTGCATACATGGCAAACATTTCCGAGGTGCAGCTGTTCTACCCCACCTCCATTCTGTACGTGGACGGCATCTGAGAAAGGAGAAGCATCATGTTCATCCTCGCAAAGCGCAACATCATCATTCCCAGCCCTGCACCCGGTGTTGCACCGGTCGTGCTGAAAAAGGATGGTTTTGCCACCGTCCCCGACTGGGCCGCGGAGACGGCCTATTTTAAGGCACTGGCGGCCGATGGTAAGATCGTTGCCACCGAACACCGCGATAAGGACATTCAGGCTGCAGCTGAAAAGCCGGTAAAGACCCGCAGGGCCAAGGCTGAGGAGAAGCCCGCAGAGCCTGCTGCGGCAGAGTAAGGAGAACGGCATGATCTACGGTGCACAGTTTGGTGGAGTCCGCCAGCAGGCGGCGAACCTCGGCGGCAGCGTCGGAAATTACACCGCTGAGCAGTTCAAGGAAGAATATCCGCAGTTCTGCAATGCCGACGGCAAGTGTCACCTGCCGGATGCTCTGCTGAATGAGATCGTGCGCATGGCCAATGTCAGCGTACAGCCGGACAAATGGCTGTACAGCTGGCACTACGCCGTGGGGCTGTATGTGGCACATTACGTGACCCTGCAGCTGCGCACCTTTGCTGAAAGCAGCGCAACGCCTGCGCAGGCTGCAGCTTCCGGTGCACTGGTGGGCGTGGTGAAATCCGCCACACTGGGCGACAGTTCTGTGACCTACGACACCTCCGCCCTGACCGCAGGCACTGAGGACTGGGGCGACCTGAATGCTACCACTTACGGCCAGATGCTGGCCAACCGCGCCCGGTTCATCGGGCTTGCGGGCAGTTATGTGATCTGAGGTGATGAAGGATGGACTGGACGGACTGGTACACCGACACGGCAGATGTGTTCCGCAATGAGAAAGTGACCGAGAACAGCCTGACCCACATGGAACGCAGGAAGGTGCTTTCCGGTGTTGCCTGCCGGGTCTATCAGACAAAGACCAGCGGGCTGCAGATGAACCAGACTGCTGCCAGCATCACCCAGACCGATAAGCTGGCCTGCGGCATCGAAGTGGATATCAAGCCCGGAGATGAGCTGGTGATCCACAGAGGTGCAAAGCTGGGTTATACTGCGCCGGACGAGCGCTATTTTGCAGACACACCGGAGCGCTATTATGAACCCTTCGGTGCGGTCATGCCGGGGCTGGCCCATCAGGAGATCACACTGTTGAAGCAGGAGCGTGTGAAATGACGCTGGATGAATACATTCAAAAACTGGAAGCAGCTCAAAAAGTTCTGCCGGATATGATTTCTGTTGCCGCGAAGAACGCCACCATCCGCGCAGTGGAAGCCGCACAGGAAAAGACCCCGCCCACAGCAGACAGCCTGAGCGGCATCAACACCCGCACCGGTGAACTGAAGCAGCATTGGGCCACGGACAGCAAGATCATCCCGGAGCAGCAGGCCGGGCAGTATGTCACCGAGCTGAATAATAACAAAGAATATGCTTCTTTTGTGAATGACGGCCACCGGATGGACAAACATTTTGTGCCCGGCCTGTATGTGAACCCTGCTTTCGGCCTGCTGGAATATGACCCCAGCCGTAAAGATGAGGTGGGCATCATGGTGGGCACCCAAACGCAGTACGTGGAAGGCTTGCACATGACCGATGCTGCCCAGCAGGCTTACGAAGAAACGCTGCAGGCGGAACTGGAAAGAACCGGAAGAGAGCTGGAAAGGATTCTGAGATGAACTTTACAGTTACCACCATTGCACGTTCGCTGGCGGCACATCTCGCGCCTGTCCTGCCCGGTGTGCAGATGCTTGAAGATCCCGCCCAGCAGGGTGTAGAACCGCCCTGCATGTTCCTGCAGCAGCGGTATTCCAACATCAAACCGCACCCGGGTGGGCGCTGGCTGCGCACCATCGGCGTAGACCTGACCTATCTGCTGGATTACAACCTGCCTGACCTGCAGCAGCAGTACAGTTCCGCCGCAGAAACCTTAGACCTCTGCATGGAGGTGTTTCCCTATACCGATGGTACAGACACCGCCCTGCTGCGGGCCTATGACCGCAAGACAGACATTGATTCCGACGGTTTGCATTACAAATTCGAGCTGCGTATTTTTGTGGAAAAGCCCGAAGATGCTGTAAAGATGCAGACCCTGAGCATCGATCAGAAGGTGGATAAATGAAAGAAAAAGAAACCCAGTATCGCCGTGAAGTTCTGCTGAAGGACCCGCGTTTTGCGAGATATCAGCCGGACTTTCTGGCTGCGGTACTGAACAAACCGTATTACACCCTCGCAGAGGCGCAGGCCGCTGTGAAAGATTTTTGGAAGGAGTGACCCGCTATGGCAGCAGGTGGAACCTTTACCGTACAAAACAAAGTCCGGCCGGGCGTTTACTTTCGCTTCCGGTCGAAGAACAAACAGGATCTGACCGTCGGCGACCGCGGCATTGCTGCGCTCTGTGAACCTCTGCATTGGGGTCCGACGGCCAAAGTGATTGAGATCGATGCCGGTGCCGACATGACCGTGTACACCGGTTATGATATTACTGCGCCGGAAAACCGGTTTCTGACCGAGATCTTCAAGGGCACCAACCGCACGGCAGCGCCCCGCAAGGTACTGCTGTACCGTCCCACGGCCAGTGGTGCCGTAAAAGCCACCATGGAGATCGCGCCGCTGACCGCTACCGCAAAGTATGTGGGCGTACGCGGGAACGATATCTCCGTCGTTGTGACGGCGCTTTCCTCGCCGGAAGGCAGCTTTGAGGTCTCAACTGTAGTGGATGGTGAGATCAAAGACCAGCAGACCGCCAAGACGGTGGAAGAACTGGCTGCAAACAGCTGGGTGGACTGGAGCGGCACCGGCGCTCTGACTGCCAATGTCGGAACTGCCCTGACCGGCGGAGAGGACGGCGTGGTAGCAGCTTCGGCTTACAGCGCATTCCTGACCGCCATTGAGCCCTACAAGTTCGATGTGCTGATCTACGATGGCGCGGACAACACGGCGCGTACCGCGATGGAAAGCTTCATCAAGCGGGTCAATACCGAGACGGGCCGCTATTCTCAGCTGGTGGAATCCGGCAGCACCAATCCTGACACCCGCTATATCGTCAACGTGGACACCGGCGTTGTGCTGGACGATGGCACAACCCTGACCCCGCAGCAGGTGTGCTGGTGGGCAGGCGGCGCACTGGCTGCCGCCACCTACGGACAGGATCTGACCAACGCCGTCTATCCCAATGCTGTGGACATCTCTCCCCGGCTGACCCACAGCCAGTACGTGGATGCCATCAATTCCGGCAAGTTCGTCCTGAATGCCGATGATGGTACAGTCCGCGTGGAGTATGATATCAATTCTCTGGTCACCTACACTTCGGAGATCGGCGAGGTGTACCGCTACAACCGTACCATGCGGCTGTGCAACACCATCGCCAACGACCTGTATTCTCAGTTCTCCAAGAACTATGTGGGCATTGTGGACAACACCGATGCGGGCCGCATGGAGTACAAGAGCGCCGTCGTGAAGTACCTGACCCAGCTGCAGGCATCCGGTGGCATCCAGAACTTTGATGGCGAAACCGATGTCACCGTTGAGAAGGGCGATGCCAAGGACGCGGTGCTTATCACGCTGGCGATCGAAGCCGTGGGCAGCACCAACAAGATCTACATCACGCTGGATGTGTCGTAAGGAGGGATTTTAATGTATTTGCTTGCACAGGACACCCTGAACGGTGCCGAAGGCAAAATCACCGTCACTCGTGATGGCCGCATCACAGAGATCTGCGGCATGAAAAACATCAAGACTGTGGCTGGCATTCAGACCTCGGACATGAAGACCATCGGCACCCGCACGGTGCAGAAAAAGGCCAATGGTGTCACGCAGACCGGCACCGGCAATGTCTACTTTGGTTCCAACGGCAGCAACCTGTTCACCGATATGCTGCTGCAGTATATCAACACTGGTGTAATGGAAACCTTTGATATCACCATCACCAACAACGACCCCACGGCCAGCGTGGGCGATCAGGTCATGGGCTATTATGGCTGTATGCTGACCGGTGAGATTCCGCTGTCCATCCTGAACGACGACGAAGCAATGCTGAACTATGACTTCAATTTCAGCTACACCAAGGTAAACCGTCTGAAAGCATTTTCCGACCCGGTCAATCTGGGCAACTGATAGGAGGTATTCTTTATGAGCGCACTTTCCGCATTTCTGCATCCCGCTGTTCCTACGGAAGAAAAGGAGCTTGTCATTTCCAAGCGCTTTCTCGGCGCAGATGGCAAACCTGTTCCGTTTAAGATCCGCGCCCTGACCCAGGAAGAAAATTCTTCCCTGCTCAAGGCATCCACCCGCAAGAAAAAGGTAGGCCAGCAGTGGCAGGACGAGATGGATGCCAACGAATATTCCAGCCGCATGATCGTGGCTGCAACGGTATTCCCCGACTTTCACAGCGCTGAGCTGTGCGAAAACTATAACACCAAAGATCCTGTCCAGGTCCCCGGCAAGATGCTGCTGGCCGGTGAGTTTCTCAAACTCATCACCGCCATCAACGAACTGTCCGGATTGGATGAAGGCCCGGACGAAGAAGCAAAAAACTGATCGCCGGGGACCTCTGGGATATTGATGTTCTGACAGCTTACTACTGTTTTGACAATCTCGGCTGGTCCCCCGGTCAATACGATGCCCTGCCGGAGCGTGAAAAGGCTCTGGTCCGGGCATTTGCTTTGCGTACAATGGAAAAGCGCTTAAAAGAATCCCGACAGATGAAGGAGGCTGGACACAGTGGCTGATATCCATTCAAGGTTCATTCTGGACGATCAGGCTTCCAATCCGCTGGCCGGGTATATCACAGTCGCGAAGAATGCGGCTTCTGCAACCACCGCTGCACAGCGCCAGCTGAAAAGCTATGAATCCGCACTGCGGAGCACAGAGCTTGCTTCTGCTAAGGCAACTGCGGCCTTTGAAGCCAGTGCTCAGCAGCTGGATGCCATGCGCGCTGCCGGTGAAGCGGGCACCGCTGCGTACAAACAGCTTGAGACCCAGAACGAACGCCTGCGTTTGAAGGTGGAAGCGCTGGGTACACAAACCGGCATCCTTACCGGAAAAGCCCGTGAAACGCAGGCTGCGGTGGAAAAAGAAGCCGCCGCTATCCGAGAACAGGCCGATGCCGCTGAAAAAGCATCCAAAAGCACCAAAGAACTTTCGGACAATCAGAAAGCGGCCACGTCTTCCGCTGATGCTCTGGCAAGCGCTGTGAAACGGCTTGCTGCTTCTTACCTCAGTATTCAGGGGCTGAAAAGAGCCGTAGACCTTTCAGACAGCTTGGTTTCTACCCGCGCCCGGCTTGACCGTATGAACGATGGCCTGCAGACCACGCAGCAGTTGGAAACGATGATCTACCAGTCCGCGCAGCGTTCCCGCGGCAATTTTATGGACACCATGGGGCTGGTTTCACAGTTGGGTACTATGGCGGGCAGCGCATTTGACAACACGAAGGAGATCGTGCAGTTTGCAGAACAGCTGAACAAACAGCTTGCGCTCTCTGGCGCATCCGGGCAAGCTGTGCAGGCTGCAATTCTTCAGATGGAACAGGGCCTTGCGTCCGGCGTGCTGCGCGGCGATGAACTGAACAGCGTCATGGAACAGGCACCGGCCATTGCAAGATCCATTGCGGACTATCTGCAGGTGGATATGGGCAAGCTGCGCGAAATGGGTGCACAGGGGCAGATCACCGCCGCCATTGTAAAAAACGCCATGTTTGCAGCCGCAGCAGAGACCAACGCTGAATTTGCAAAAACCCCCATGACTTGGGCGCAGGTTTGGACGGTGGCTTCCAACGCTGCCATCCGTGCCCTTGACCCGCTGCTGTCAGCCATCAACTGGGTAGCGAACAACATCCAGACGGTTGTCCCCATTGTGATTTCTCTGGGAACCGCTTTTGGTGTGCTGCTGATTGCCGCCAACTGGACGAACATTCTGGCATTTGCTTCTGAGAAAGCCGCTGCCGCACAGGCATTTCTCAATGCCGTCATGGCCGCAAACCCGGCCGCACTGGCCGCTGCCGCCGTTCTGGTGCTGGTAGCTGCCCTGTATGCAGGTGTTGCTGTGATGAACCACTTTGCAGGCACAAGCGTTTCCGCTACAGGTATCATTACGGGCGCATTTGCTGTGATGGGTGCATTCGTGTTCAACAGTGTTCTGGTTCCCCTGCAGAATGGATTTGCCATGTTTGCAAACTTTGTGGGCAATGTGTTCACGAACCCGGTCGCCGCTGTGAAAGTTCTGTTCTATGATATGGCAATCACCGTTTTGCAGTATATGCAGAATATTGCGTCCGCTGTTGAGGGGCTTATCAACATGATCCCCGGCGTGACGGTCGATCTGACCAGCGGCCTGGGCGGCTGGATCACCGATCTTGCCAAAAAACGGAGCGATGAGATCCAGAACAGCGGCTATACCGAGTATGTGAAGCCGTGGGAGAACATGGATCTCGGAAGCGCCTACACCAGAGGATATGATTGGGGTTCCAACCTCAGCCTTGGCAACCTGTTCGGGCCGGGCGGTCTTGGCGATCTGGGCGTTCCTCAGGCAGCAGATGTCAATTCCCTGCTGAATAATGTTGGCGCAATTAAGAACAACACCGGTAAGATCGCAAAAACGGTTGATCTTTCAGATGAGCAGCTCAAGATGATGGTTGATATTGCGGAACGTAAATTCGTGAACAACATCAACCTCACCTCGCAGGCCCCGGTCATTACTGTTCAAGGCCAGAACACCGGAAACACTGAAGCCGACCGCCAGAGCCTTGCCGATCTTCTGGGCGACCTCATTATGGAGCGCGTGCAGAGTGGCAGTGTCGTTGCGGTCAATTAAGGAGAATGTATGCCGAGCCTTTACCGCATTTATTTTTCACGGGACAGCACCGTGCTGTCCCTGCCCATCAACCCGGAAAAGCTTCCGGAGACCAAAGAATCCGACAATGGCGAGTATAATGTGCTTGGCCTTGGCCCTGTCATGCAGCCGCGCACGCCAAAGCTGCGTAAGGTAACGATCTCCGGTCTGTTTCCCGGACGCAGGCTCCCATGGATGAGCGCGGCCGTGTTTTTACCGCCATCGGTGTACATTACGTTTTTCAAGAGCGCAATGGATCAGAAAAGGCCCATCGTCTATACGCCGGTGCGCTATTATGAGAACGGCACCCCGTTTCTGGGTGGCGGCATGGGTTTTGAGTGCCTTGTTACCAGTTTCAAGACCGAGGAGCGCGGCGGCGAGACCGGCGACTTTTACTTTGACCTGACCATTACTGAATACAAGGACTTTTCACCGCAGAAGGCTGTTCTGCAGGGCAGCAGCGGAAACTTCTCGCCTGCAGCCACTACGGCATCCTCTGCGCTGAACACTGTCACGCGGGCGCTTTCTGCCGCTGCTGTCGCAACGTCTACTGTCAGTGCTGTAAAAGTGATCCTTACTCCAGCACGCAGCATCCAAAGCAGCAAACTCTATGTGGGTGCCCAGCGTAAGGCAAACGGGAAATATTACAGCACCAGCACTGCACCAACACCTGCCGGCACGCTCAGCGGCCAGCAGGTGCAGGTACGGCGCATCGTATCCCGCACAAACCCGCATCCGTATTGCGTGCAGGATCTTTCCGGGGTGGTATTCGGCTGGATGTCCGCTTCTGACCTCACGGAGGTGAACCGGTGAGCTATGAACTGATCGTGGGCCGCAAAACGCCCGGAGACCTGCTAAACCTCACTAACAGCGTAACAACCGCAAGCTGGATCACCCAGCGCACCGGGAATCCCGGCAAGCTTACCTTCACCTATCTGCGCACGCCGCAATCCAAAATCGAAGAGGGCGACGTTGTACGGTTTTCCGCAGATGGAGAACTGCAGTTTTATGGATGGGTATTCAGCCGCGGGCAGGACCGTTGGGGGCCTGTGGATGTGGTCTGCTATGACCGGCTGCGCTACCTGAAAGCAAATAACAGCTACACATTTTATGCCCAGAGCGCCGCCGACATTATCAAGCAGATCTGTGAAGACCTGCAGGTAGATGTGGGCACGCTGGCCGATACCGGCTACAAACTCCCCTCCCTCGTGATGCAGGATAAAAGCTGCATCGACATCATCAATACTGCCATCCAGAAGACCTTGCTGAATACCGGCACGGTCTTTGTTTTTTACGATTCTGGAGATGGTGTTGCTCTGCGCTCTGCAGCTGATATGAAGAGCGACTACATCATCGGCGAAAAGAGCCTGATGACCAACTACAGCTACAACACGTCCATTGACTCCCAGACCTACAACAGCATCAAGCTGGTGCGTCCGAACAAGGAGACCGGCAAGTCCGATGTTTTTATCCGAAAGGATTCGGACACCATTGCCCGCTGGGGCTTGCTGCAGCTCTATCAAAAGGTGGACGAAGCGGCCACAGACGCACAGGTCAAGGAGCAGGCAAAGGTCAGTCTGGAGTATTACAATCGCGTTCTGCAGCAACTCAAATTCACCTCGCTGGGTGTCAATAGCCTGCGGGCGGGACAGCTTCTTCTGGTCAATATCAATGATCTTGACGGCGACCCGTTCCGCAAGTATGTCATGCTGGAAAAGGTCTCTCATACGTGGGAAAACGATCTGCACACAATGGAACTGGAAGCAAAAGCTCTGTAAGGGAGGGAAATCTTTTGGACATCGTGGAAGCACTTTTGCAGCTGAACCGGGTTGCCGGAGACGTTGACCAGCCCACCGATCTGCAGATCGGCACCGTGGTAAAGGCCCCGCCCGATGATGATGTGCTGGAAATCTCCATCAACACGGAAATGGCTACACTGCGGCAGGATATTCTCTACCTTGCAGAGCCGGTCATTGAAAAGAAGATCCCGCTGCTGAAACACCGGCACGCCATGCCCCATATACACGCTGGTGTTCACGGCAGCACAGGCGGCCCATCGGAGCCTTACACTGGTTATTCCCTGCTCTCAGGGGGCGCAGACAGCTCTGTACAGAGCGAGGACATCAAAGGCTGGGAGAATGGAAAAGTCCTTCCGTTGAGCAAGGATAAGAAATATATCATCCTCAACCCGGCCCTGAAAGCCGGTGACAAGGTGCTTCTTCTGCGTGTGCAGCGTGGCCAGAAGTTCGTCGTGTTATCTCGTGTATATGAAGGTGGTGATTAAATGGCCGTATTGCCGGAAAACAGCATCGATTTATCGGGCGGCGTTGAGTTTGTCGCTCAGCCTTCCCTGACATGGAAGATCGACCGTGCAGCTGGACGTATCGCCGGAACATGCGACGGCTATGATGCCGTAAAGCAGGCAGTGGAGATCATCCTGAACGTAGAGCGCTATCGCTGGCAGATCTACCAGCCTGCAAGCGGTATGCAATGGGATGAGCTGGTCGGACAGGATGCCGGTTATGTTGCCGCAGAACTGCAGCGCCGTCTGCAGGATGCTCTGCTGACAGACGACCGCATCACGGGGTTAAAAAACTACGAATACAGCATCGACGGGCAGAATTTGACGGTGAGTTTTACCGTCGAAACAGTCTACGGCGATGTTAAGACCGGAACGGAGGTGAAATTCTGATGCAGAACTTTTCAGATGCAACCTACAAAAACATCCTCGACTACATGCTTTCACTGGTGCCGGATACCTATGATAAGCGCGATACCAGCCCTATCCAGACTTCCCTCGGCCCGGCAGCCTACGTGCTTGAGGGCTTTTATCTGAGCCTCGACCTTGTGCAGAAACAGGCGTTCGTCCAGACAGCCTCCGGAGATTCGCTGGATCTTCTGGCAGTGCTGGCCGGTATCACCCGCAAGCAGGCTTCCGCCGCTGTAAAGGTCGGCATCTTTGACTGTGAGGTTCCGATCGGTGCGCGATTTTCAACGATCAATGGCACTGAGAGTATCAATTTTGTGGTCATCTCCACCATTACGGAGGGAAGCGCCTACCGTCTGCAGGCTGAGACTGCCGGTGATATCGGCAACCGATACTCCGGCCCCATTCTGCCGATTGATTCCATTGAAGGATTGAACAGCGCTCAGTTGACGGATCTTCTGATTCCCGGCGAAAACACCGAAGAGGATGAGCCTTTCCGCGCGAGAATCATTGAACGTCTGAACAGCCGCAGCTTTGGTGGAAACGTGGCACAGTACGTTGAGGAGATCGAAGCGATAGACGGCGTGGGCGCTGTGCAGGTCTACCCCGTGTGGGATGGTGGCGGCACGGTGTGCTGCTCCATCTTGGGAGCCGACTTTCTTCCTGCGTCCAGTGATCTTGTGCAGATGGTACAGAATGCCATCGATCCCCCGCCCGGTCAGGGGCTTGGCCTTGGGCTTGCGCCCATCGGTGCGCAGGTGACCGTCACAGCGCCGAAGACAGTGCCTGTAGACATTTCTGCCACGCTGACCCTTGCATCCGGACACGAACTTGAAACCGTACAGCAGCCTGCGCAGGACGCTGTCAGTGACTACCTGCTGCAGATTCGTAAAAACTGGGATGTCAATATCAGCAGTACGGCCATTGCCTACTCGGCAGAGGTGTATCTTGCTCGTGTCCTTGCCGCGCTCATCTCTCTTGATGGGGTCGTCAATGTTTCGGCTCTGACGCTCAATGGGATTGCTGCGGACATGGCGCTGCAGCAGACCGGTGCTTTGCAGCAGGTTCCGGTGCTGGGGAAGGTGGAACTACATGGAACTTGACCTGAACCATGACCTGCATTCCCTTTTGCCGCCTTTTTACCGGGAAATTGCGGAATACCAGCAGGTCTGTGACGCTGAAAAAGCACAATTTTCCCGGACAGCTGATAGTGTACGGGTCATCGGGAAGAACTTTTTTGTCCAGACCATGGATGTGGATTCTGTGCAGAAATGGGAACAAGTCCTGCATATCCGGGCAAAGCCTTTGACCGAAACGCTGAGTTTTCGACGGCAGCGCATTCTGTCGCGTTTGTGCACCCGCCCACCCTTTACACTTGCATTTCTGTACCAACAGCTCGACACGTTACTGGGCGTTGGCCGGTGGACATGCCGCGTGGATTATCCGGCTTACCTGCTGACCATCGGCACTCACGTTGAAGATAAGCTTCACCGCGAAGAACTGATCCACATGGTAAACCAGATCAAGCCTGCGAATATCGTGTTCGGAATGTATCTGTTCTGTGACCCCGTAGAAGCATATGCCTACATTGCCGCCGCACCCTGCGGCACAAGCATCCTTGCATCGGTGCGGATGCCTGAAATCAAAAAGGAGGACACGCAATGAGTTGGGAAACGCTGGCTTATACCGATGCCGGCATTGAGCTGCTGATGGATGCCGTATCGGGCAAGCAGCTCACGATTACGCAGGCTGTCGGAGGAAGCGGTCTTGCAAATGCCGCTGTGCTCCACGCGCAGACCGACGTCACCGGCGAGCGGCATGCGCTTGAGCTGCTGGGCATCAAGTCTGTTGAAGAAAACGGCAGCGCTGCCCGCCGCGTGAAGATTCGCATTACCGGCGCGGAGGATACCTACACCCTGCATCAGATTGCCCTCTTCGGGCGGCAGAGCGGGGCGGCAGAAGATACGCTCCTGCTCCTCGTGCAGGATGACCGCGGTGTCGAGATCCCGGCGGCTTCCACCGATCAGGAGTTTGAGTTCGTTTTCACTGTGGTGATCGTGATTTCCCGGAATGCGGAGATCTCGCTCAATCTGAGCGCTGAGATGCAGAGCTTGCAGCTGTTTGTCGAAGAGCGGATTCAGGAGCACGACCTGTCCCCGGAATCTCACAAAGACTTTCGCATCGCCGCTGCAAAGATGCAGGCGGATATCGATATCCTTCAATTGAAGATCGCGACCGACGTAACGGCAAATCCGTTCTCCGTCACCTTTGAGTCGCTGGACGGCTTGACCGTGACCGGTGTGTGGAACGCCGATCTGGCAAGGATTGAATTTTGAGTAAGGAGGTGAATTTTTATGGCAAATGTAAGATTAGGCGCAAAGGCCGTTGGCAGCACCGTTAAAATCAAAGTGAACGGTACGGTCAAGGACTTTATCATTGTCCATCAGGGCAAGCCGTCCAGCGTCTATGACGATAGCTGCAACGGTACTTGGCTGCTGATGAAAGACATCTACGAAAAACGCCAGTGGAATAGATCGGGCACTAGCGACTACGCCAACAGCACCATCCACTCCTACCTGAACGGCACGTTCCTGGGCCTTTTCGAGTCGAACATCAAGAACGCCATCAAGCAGGTAAAGCTCCCGTATCGCATAGGCAGCGGCATGTCTACGACCGTCGCCAGCGGCTCGAACGGCCTGTCTGCAAAGATTTTCCTGCTCAGTGCGACCGAAACGAGCTTCAGCTTCGACGGTATGCCGAGCGGCGAGGGCGCAGAGCTGGCCTATTTCAAGGGCTGTGCAGACAATGGTCCTGATTCCAAGCGTGTTGCCTATCTCAACGGCTCTGCCGATGTCTACTGGGCGCTCCGCTCTCCGTTCTGCCAAGTCTCCAATGGCGTGATGCTCATCGTCTCCAATGGCAACTGGGGCTATAACAACTGCTCCAACTACTACGGTGTTCGCCCCGCTTTGATTTTGCCCTCTACTCTCTTGGTATCTGATGATGGCACGGTCTCGACTAACACCGCGCCCTCGACTCCGTGGAACATTTCCGTTCCTTCGTCCATCATGGGCGGCACGAACATCTCGATCTCGTGGGCAAAAAGCTCTGATGATGAGAGCAATCTCGCCGGCTACAAGGTAGAGCGTTCGACCGACGGCGGCTGGTCGTGGAGTCGGATTTATCAGGGTACGGCCACCAGCACCACGGACAACGTCGCCTTCGGCACCACGTCCGTGATGTACCGCGTCAAGGCATACGACACCGAGGGTCTGGAGTCTGGCTGGCGCACCAGTTCGCAGGTAACGGTGGTCAACAACAACGCCCCGTCTGCGCCGCCGTCCATCGCGGTGCCGAAGGATGTCAAGGGCGGCAGCACGCTGGTGATCTCGTGGACTGCGGCCAGTGACAGCGATGGCAACCTGAGCGGCTACATTCTGGAGCGCAGCACCGATGGTGCCTTCGCCTACATGCAGGTGTACAAGGGCGACGCGCTGACCTACACCGACACCATCACCAATGGCTGGTCTACCGTGATGTACCGTGTCAAGGCATACGACACCGGGGGCATGGAGTCTGGCTACACCACGTCCGCTATACGCACGGTCAGATACAATGTGGCCCCGGCCATCAACGCCAGCTCCACGAGTTTGGGGAAGCAGAACGCACCCTTCAACTTCGCGTATACCGTCACCGATGCAGACGGTGACACCCTGACCGTTACCGAAAAACTGGACGGCAAGACCACTGCCACCCGCACCGGCATTGCAAGCGGTACTGCACTGACCTTTGGGCAGGGCAGTACCGCAGAAAATTTCCAGCGCATCCTGAATGGCTCCCATACCATTAAGATCACCGCGAACGATGGCAAGGAGAGCACCAGCCTGAACGCAACGTTCACCAAGAGCGTTACCAGTGCAAGTGTGACCCTGACCACCCCGTTGGCCGTGGACGGTGACATTGCTGTGGCGATCTTGCAGGTGTCCGGATCCATCCCGAAAGATGCCGCGTTCAAGGCGGAAGCAACCAACAACGCGCTGGATGATTCGCCGGTCTGGCAGGACGTGACGGCAGAAGTCCGCAAGGGCATGAACATCGTCTTTGAAAATCAAGCCGCTTCTGCCGGAGCGGCGTTCAATTTCCGCATCAGCGTGGAGCGCGGCGCAAGCGGCGAGGGCGGCTATATCGATTCTGTTTCCGGTGCATTCCAGTAAGGAGGGATTCACATGATTATCTGGAAAAAATGCAGCCTGCCCACCCGGGCAGAAAAAGAAGCTGCAGCCAAGAAGCAGCAGGAGCTGGAACAGCTGCCGGAAACGGTGACGGCCCTGAAAGCTGCACAGAGCGACACGGACGAAATGGTGGTCGATCAGGAGTATCGCATCACCATGTTGGAACTGGGTGTCTCCGATACGGACGACACCGATAACGCTGATAACACCTGATAGGGAGGAAAAACATTATGTCTAAATCATCTGAAATGGTTCTGTATCGTACATGCAAGCGCATGATCCAGCGCGGCACCATCGACGGTCTGGCTGAGAAGATCGATATCTTCTACGCTGCTGGCAAGCTGACCGATGGGCACTACACGGAACTGACCGGCCTGCTGGCCGCAAAGCAGAAGGAGCGGGACTAACCGATGGGCTGGCCTGATTTGTGCGAAAGGCTGATGACCCGGCTGGAAACCAGTGGTGCGGACACGACCGCAGAGCGCGGCGAATTTGCAGTGCTGGTGGCTGAGTGTGGGTCGAGCGGCTGCAAATGGCATTGAGCCAGAAAGGAGAAAACAACAATGGCGATTAAAGCCTATTCCTATGCGAAGGATGGGAGCAAGGCTCTGAGCAAGAACTTCCACGTCCGGGAGTTCAAGTGCAAAGACGGCAGCGACCCAATCTTTATTGATGACGAGCTTGTGGCTCTACTGCAAAAAATCCGGGATCACTTCGGCAAGGCTGTGAACATCAACAGTGCTTTCCGCACTGCCAGCCACAACGCCAAGCAGAAGAAGGCGGCCAAGTACAGCCAGCACCTTTATGGCAAGGCGGCTGACATCTGGATCGCTGGCGTGTCGGTGGACACGCTGGCGGCCTACGTCGAAACACTGCTTCCCGGCAAGGGAGGCATTGGACGATACCACGCGGACGGTTTTGTCCACGTCGATGTGCGGGAGGTAAAAAGCAGATGGGTGATGTAGTGAAGAATGGAGTTTGCACCATGGTTGGAGTAATCGGCAGTCTGATCGCAAGTCAATTCGGCGGATGGGATGCGGCACTTTCGACGCTGATCCTGTTCATGGCAGTCGATTACATCACGGGGCTTGTGGTCGCCGGGGTTTTCCACGCCAGCCCGAAGAGCAAAGACGGCACACTGGAATCCCGCGCCGGGTGGAAAGGCCTGTGCCGCAAGGGCGAAACGCTGCTGATCGTGCTGGTGGCCTGCAGGCTGGATGCCGTGATGGGTTCCACCTTTGTGAGGGATGCCGTTGTGATCGGCTTTATCTGTAACGAGACCATTTCCATCATCGAAAACGCGGGCTTGATGGGACTGCCCATCCCGGAAGCGATCACCAAGGCCGTGGACATTTTAAAGCAGCGCTCGGAAACCGAGCAGAAAGGATAAGCTCTTATGAATGAATTTCTGAAAGTCGCACTCACTGCCTGCATCCCCGCAATGACCGTCATTTTCGGCTGGGGCCTGAACAAAGGTGTCAGCATTGCAAACGGTTACATCAACAACAAGTTTGCGCAGACCTGTCTCCAGAATGCCGCCACCGCGGTGTTTAACGCTGTCCAGTACGTCAACCAGACCTATGTTGATGCCCTGAAGGAGCAGGACAAGTTCGACGAGGCTGCGCAGCGCATTGCCTACAACCGCGCACTGGCTGCAGCGAAGAAAGCCCTGACGCAGGAGACCATCACGTTCATCAAGGAGACCTTCGGCGACCTCGACAGCTACCTGAAGCCGATGATCGAAGCTCAGGTGCGCAGTCAAAAGACCTATATGTGATGTTTTCGCGGCATCACGAAAATGTTAACGCCAACAAAATCATAGTATAGCAACAGCCCCGGTGAGCCTGACGGTTCCTCGGGGCTGTTTTTGTTTGGCGTGTTTCGACGCTTTACGACGTATATCGACGTAATTGGTAAATTTTAAGTATTTTTCGGTTAGAGTTGACGCATAGAAAGGATGTGTCAACTATGATCGTTTCCGAATTGTCCACTCAGGTCAATGATTTGCTGCGCCCGATGGGCATTACACGTAATCTGAGCGCCTACAGTATCCTGTGCCAGTGTCTTGAGCTGGTCTGTGAGCAGGAAGACCGCCTGCAGGCCGTTGAGAAAGATATCTATACCCCTATCGCCGACCGCAGAAGATGTGAGCCAAAAGCGATTCAAAGCGCTGTACGCCGGGCAGCTAAAGGTGCATGGCTCACAAACCCGGAGTATGTGCAGCAGCTGGCAGGCTATCCGCTGACCGGTGCGCCCAGCGCGGTACAGTTCATTGAGATGTTGTATAATGCGCTGGTGAGAGCAGTCTGAAAACTTAATAGTGTTACCAAAAGTGTTACCATGATAAGAAAAAACACGCTGGTTCTGTACGAGCCAACGCGCTTTTCTTTGTATGCGGGTAGTGGGGGTCGAACCCACACGCCTTGCGGCACAGGAACCTAAATCCTGCGCGTCTGCCAATTCCACCATACCCGCGTATTCTTCTATTCTGCAGCTGCGGCCAAACCGCCTTAATATAGTATCAGTTCCGGCGGCAAAAGTCAATCACTGCATTGATATTTCCGCCCTTCACAGCGCATACTATCGCCGGACGATCGTATCATTTTCCATGGCGGAAAGGGGCTTTTTGCCGATGCGCAGATCAAAACTACGCCGCGCTGGCAGCATTGCGGCAGCTTATCTTCTGGTGGCCGCGCTGGCGGTGCTGGGCTGGCTGTGGCACAGTCTGCCTGCTGAAATTTTGCTGGAACCCGGCCAGACCCTTACCCTGCCCCGTTTTGCCTATGTGCAGCCGCTGCGCACCGCTGGCTCCCGCAACGCGGCCAGCACGCAGGCTGCGGGCAGCTATCAGGCCACTTTGTCCATTGGCGGGTGGCTGCCCGTCAAGACTGTGCGCGCTCTGGTGGAAACACGTCCGGTGGTAACCGTGTGCGGTACGCCTTTCGGCGTTAAGATGTTCTCCGAGGGTGCGCTCATTGTGGGCTTTTCCGACCTGAACACCCCGGACGGCACCGCAAACCCCGCCAAGAAGGCCGGGCTGCGGCTGGGCGACCGGGTGGTGCGCATGGACGACACCCTGACCGAGACGAACGATGCCGTGCACGATGCTCTGGAAACGGCCGCAGGCGCGCCGGTGCAGGTGGTCTATATCCGCAATGGTGAGCAATTCCAGACCCGGCTGACCCCCGTGTGGGACAGCACCGCCGGGCAGTGGCGCGCCGGGATGTGGGTGCGGGATTCTTCCGCCGGGGTAGGCACCATGACCTTTGTGGACAATGCCGCCGGGGTGTTTGCCGGGCTTGGCCACCCCATCAGCGACAGCGACACCGGTGAGAGCGTGGCCCTGCGCAGCGGCGAGATCGTCCCCTGCCAGATCGTGGGGTGTACCAGCGGCACCGTGGGCAGCCCCGGTGAGCTGAAGGGCCGCTTTCTGAGCACCCATGCGCTTGGCAGCATCTGCATCAACAGCAAGACCGGGGTCTATGGCAGAACACGGGCTGCATTTTCCGGCCCGGAGCTGGAGATGGCTTTTGCGCAGGAGGTGGTGCCGGGCGATGCCGAGATCTGGACGACTGTGGACGGCGAGGTGCCCAAGGCATACCGCATCCGCATTGAAAAGGTAAACGACGCAGACCCCCACCGCAACATGATCCTGCGCGTGACCGACCGGCAGCTGCTTGCCAAAACCGGCGGCATCGTGCAGGGCATGAGCGGCAGTCCCATCCTGCAGAACGGCAGACTGGTGGGTGCAGTGACCCATGTGCTGGTAAACGACCCCACGCGGGGCTACGGCATTTTTGCTCAGACCATGCTCAAGCAGGCCCGCGCTGTTGAAAAAACAGGCGATACAGCGCATACGCAGACCCAAAACGCAAAATAATTTGCGGGTTTCGATTTTCTTTGCCAAAATTTACCAATATAAACCGTTGAAAGTTCTGGAAAATTATGGTAAAATCCATGGTGTTAAGGGAACTGCACACATTGGAGGAAACAACCATGGACAAAGTTAGATTTTTGATGTCGGATACTGGTGCCCCGTTCACTGCCGCCTGCCGCGAAGCGCTGGAGCAGAAGGGCGTGGACGTGACCGTTGTGGAAAAGGACGGCAACAAGGTCCTGCAGAAAATGCTCACCGTGCGCCCGCAGGTGGTCCTGCTGGATGCTTTTATGCCCGGTCTGGATGCCCTTGCAGTCAAGCAGCGCTACAATGCCGCCGGTGAGCGGCACACCTCCTTCTTCGTGACCGGTGCCTTCCAGAGCGAAGAGATGGTACAGGAGCTGCTGGACGAAGGCTTTGCCTACTACTTTGTAAAACCCTTTGATGAGACCGTGCTTGCCGCACGGGTGCTCAAGGCGGCACTTGGCCCGGAAAAGCACATCCTGCACACCAGCGTGGACAGCGATGAGCTGACCGTTACCGAGATCCTGCATCAGATCGGTGTCCCCGCCCATATCAAGGGCTACCAGTTCCTGCGGGATGCCATCCTGCTCACCATGAACGAGCCGGAGTATATCAACGCTGTGACCAAGCGTCTGTACCCGGAAATCGCCAAGAAAAACGGCACCACCGCCAGCCGGGTGGAGCGCGCCATCCGCCACGCCATCGAGGTGGCTTGGGACCGGGGCGATGTGGATACCCTCAACAGCTACTTCGGCTACACCATCCATAACCTGCGGGGAAAACCAACGAACTCGGAGTTCATTGCGATGATTGCCGACAAGATGCGGCTGGATAAACGGCAGAGAGTGGGCTGATTTTTTTCATAGAATCCGCCGTCGTTCATATTCTGATAAGAGCAAACCAAACAGACAAAGGAGGTTTTGCTCTTGAAGCTTGCAGAATATCTCGCACGGCGCAGGCGGGCCAGAGTTGCGGCCGTGATGCTGTTCGCCCTCATTATGGGGTTTGTATCTGCTGCGCCGCCGGTCGTCACCGGATGTCAGGCGCAGGATCTTACCCCGGCACCGGACACTTCGATGCTCTCCCCCGCCGTTTCGGCTCTGGCACAAGAGCAGCAGGAGCCTGCTGCCCAGCCGCTGCCGGAAAAGTGGGTCTGCCTGACCTTTGACGACGGCCCCAGCAAGACCACACCGGATGTGCTCAGCGCGCTGAACGCGGCCGGAGTGCACGCCACATTTTTTGTGGTGGCTACCGGTTACAACGAGAAGTATCTGCCCCTGCTCACCGAAGCGGTCAGCGCCGGGCACCAGATCGCGCTGCACTCTGCTTCCCACGAGTACAGCGATATCTACCGCAGCAGCGACGCTTATTGGGAGGACATTGCCCTTTTAAAGGAGCGCATTGCGCCCTATGTGGATGCCGAGAGCATCCGGTATCTACGGTTTCCGGGCGGCAGCACCAACACCGTCAGTCGGCGCTACGGCGGCAAAGGCCTGATGAAGCAGCTGAAAGCCGAAGTAGAGCAGAAAGGCTGGCATTGGGTGGACTGGAACGTGTGCGCCGAGGATGCCGTGGGCGGGCACCCAAGCGCGGGCACCATCTACCGCAATGTGGTGCACGAGACCGGGCAGCAGACGAACTGCATCGTATTGATGCACGATTCTTCCTCCACACACACCACCGCCGAAGCACTGCCGGACATTATCCGGTGGTATGCAGACAACGGCTACACTTTTTTGACCGTTGCTGAGGCTCTGCCGCTGAGCTGAGCAGACTGGCCCAGTTACAGCCGGTGTTCAAAGCCGCGGCCAAGCAGGACCCCTGCCGCTGCCAGTGCTGCCAGCCAGAGCCAGTCCGCTCCGCCGGTCGCCACCCAGCCTGCCGCCAGAATGGCGGCAAAGGTGAACGCTGCGGGCAGAAGGATGCGCAGGACCTGCAGCTGTCGCTCCCGCCGGGACGGCAGCCCGGTGTTCAGCTGTTCCGGAGATGCAGCATCACAGCAGATTTCATCCCGGTACTTGCCCGGGTTTCGGTAAGCTTTATACGGAATGCCATCCAGCGAAAACTCCGGGTACATCCCCTCTTTTTCAAGGCTGAACTGCATCCCGTTGGCCTTTGCGTAGGTCTGCAGGGCCGCTGTGAACTCCTGCGGGGTGTTGATGCTGCCCTCCGGAATAAAGGAAAAATGCCTCTGGTGCTGCACCTGTGCCAGCGTGCGGTAATCCTGCAGCCAGCCAGAACAGAACGCACCCTGTACGGCAGGCTTTTCCATCCGGGTCAGGCAGGCGTCCACATCCAGTGATGCCACAGACGGGTCCTGCCGGGCCAGTTCTGCACAAAAACGCGCCGCCCCTTCCAGCTGCTTTGCGCGCTGTTCCAGTGCGGTCTTTTGCTCCCGCAGGACACTCCCCAGCGATGCATCGCCTGCAAGCACGGATCGGATGACCGGAAGCGGCACATCCAGCATCCGCAGCATCCGGATGAACCGGAGAGTGCGGATGTCCTGTTCCGTGTAATCACGGTAGTCGTTGCCAGGCAGCCGGGCGGGATTCAGAAGCCCCTCTTTTTCATAGAAGCGGATATTGGGGGCGGACACCCCGCTTTGTTTCGAAGCCTGTTTGATGTTCATTTGCTTCACCTCCGCACTCACATTACACCTTAAAGACACTTGAAGGTCAAGTTTTTTTCAAAAAAAGCCCCGGAAAACCTGCTGCTGCGGGCGATCCGGGGCTAAATCTTTATTCCGCGTTCTGGCAGAACAGCGAGAAGGTGCGGTAGGCCATGTACAGGTCGGTCTTGTGGATGACCTCGAAGGGCGAGTGCATGGACAGCACCGGCACGCCGATGTCCAGCACCGGGATGCCGCGGTTGGCCACGTACTTGGCAATGGTGCCGCCGCCGCCAAGGTCCAAACGGCCCAGCTCACCGATCTGCCATGCCACGCCATTGGCATCCAGCAGGCGGGTGATGCCCCCTACCAGCTCGGCGGAAGCATCGCTGGCAGAGCTCTTGCCGCGGCTGCCGGTGTACTTGAAGAAGGCCACGCCGCGGCCTGCGTAAGTACCGTTCTGCGGCTCGAAGGCATTTGCCCAGGAGGGGTCGTAGGCGGCGGTCACATCGGCGGAGAGACACACGCTGTTCTGGAAGGCAAGGATGTCGTCCTGACCGGCGGCGCGGCACAGCAGCTGCATAAAGTGGAATACATACATGCTCTGCATGCCGGTGACGCCGTCGGAGCCGATCTCTTCCTTATCGGTCAGCACGCAGACAGTGGTGTGCACAGGATCTTTCGTCTCGATCTCGGCCATAAGGGCGGGGTATGCGTCCACACGGTCATCGTGACCGTAGCTGCCCACCATGGAGCGGTCAAAGCCCACGTCCCGGGCCTTATGGGCGGGCACCACCTCGATCTCAGCGCGGGTGAAGTCCCGCTCGGTGATGCCGTACTTTTCGTGCAGCAGCATCAGGGTGTTCAGCTTGACGGCCTCCTTGATGTCGGCATCCTCCACAGCGTCGGAGCCGATGAGCACGTTCAGCTCTTCGGCCTTGATGCCCTCGCTGAGCTTGCGGTCGTTCTGCTCGGCACCCAGATGGGGCAGCAGGTCGGTGATGCAGAACACGGGGTCGTTCTCGTCCTCACCCACTGCAAAGGACACGCTGGAGCCATCGGCACGGGTGAACACGCCGTGGATGGCCAGCGGCATGGTGCCCCACTGGTACTTGCGGATGCCGCCGTAATAGTGGGTCTTGAAGTAGCTGAGGTGGTCTGCTTCGTACAGCGGGTTCGGGCGCAGGTCCAGACGAGGGCTGTCGATGTGGGCGATCACCAGACGGAAGCCCTCCTCAAAAGATTTCCGGCCGATGGTAGCGGCCACCACCGCCTTGTGCTCCTGCACAAAGTAGATCTTCTGGCCGGGGGCATAGGTCTTTTTCGGCTCAAACTTTTCGTAACCGGCCTCCAGCAGCAGCTTTTCGCTGGCGGCGGCAGCTTCGCGCTCGGTCTTGGCAGCGTTCAGGAAGGCTTTGTAGCCTTCGGCAAAGGCTGCAGCCTTTTCCTTCACGTCGGCGCTCTTGTCGGCGGCGTACTCCGGCTTGTAAAGCAGCTGTTCGGCAGCCTGCTTTGCGGTAAGTTTCTCGCTCATGTTCCTTATCTCCTCTCAGCTTCCTGCATAGATACGCTGATACCGCGCATAGCAGGAAGTGATCTTTTTTACGTAGTGGTTCATCTGGCTGTAAGGAAAGCCCTGCAGCGTTTCGCCGTCTGCGGAGTGCTCTTCCATCTGTAAAAGAGCATCTACCGTGCCCCACCCGCTGTGATAAGCAGCAGCGGCAGTGGCAACATCGCCGTTGTAGCGCTCCATGCACAGGTGCAGGTAATAGCATCCGAACCGGATGCTGGTCTCCGGATCGTAGAGATTTGCAAAGAGCAGTCCTTCGTCCGGTGCGATCTTGCTGCGCAGCCAGATAAAGGTCTCTTCGGTCATCTGCATCAGGCCCCGGGCATCCACAGTGGAGGTGGCCTGCGGGTCAAAGCCGCTTTCGGTGCGGATGAAGGCATCCACCAGAAGCGGGTCAAGGCCGTAAGTCTCCGCCCACTGGTCCACCAGCACTTCGTACTTGCGGGGGTATAAAAGCCGTTCCGCCCTGCCCCACAAGTTGGGCACCAGCACAAACAGCAGGATCAGCGCCATGCCCAGCAGGAACAGCCTGCGGCTGCGCATTTTTTTGCGGCGGCGTGCCTTCTGGGCGCGGAGAGCGCGGCGGATGCGGGCCGTCTCCGGGTCGTACTGCGGTGCAGGATTTTGTTCGTTATATCGTTTGTTCAAAGCTCTTTTCCCGCACCTCCTTCTGCCAGAAGCTTTGTGCAGAGCTGCTCTGCCGCAGCCTGCAGATGTGCAAGGCTGGAATCGTTGCGCAGCACATAGTCTGCCTGCGCGGTGAGGGTGCTTTCCGGTGTCTGGGCGTTCAGGCGGCGGGCGGCCATCTCGGCCGAGATGCCGTCCCGGGCCACGATGCGGGCCACACTGGTCTCAAACGGTGCCGTGACCACGCACAGGCGGTCACACTCGGCCTGCGCCGCAGTCCCCACGATGACCGCGCCATCCAGCACGAACAGCGGTGCACCGGCATCCTGTGCTGCCTGCTTTGCCGCACGGATGCGGCGCACGATCTCCGGGTGGGTCAGGCTGTCCAGCGCCGCCTTGCCTTCCGGGGTGGCAAAGGCGCGGTCAGCCAGCAGGCGGCGGTCCAATGTGCCGTCTGCTTTTAAAATGTCTGCGCCGAACCGCTGGGCCAGCCGGGGCAGCAGCGGCGAGCCGGGCAGTAAAATCTCGCGGCTGATCTGGTCGGCATCGGCCAGCGGCACACCGTGGGCCGAAAACACCGCCGTGACCGTGGATTTGCCGCAGCCGCTGCGGCCCGTGATGCCAAGCGCGATCATAGCTTGATCACCCGGAAGGCCGCAGCACGGATCAGGCGGTTGTACACCGCCATGGAAAGGCCGTCCTTCTGCGGGCAGCGGGCGTAGACCACGGCATCGCCCTGCTCATCCAGCGCGCGCAGGCAGCGGAAGATGTGCTTTGCCTGATCGGCACCGTCGCCCTCGCGTCCATACTCCACGCAGGGCACACCCAGCTTTTCCGCTTCGCCGGTAAAGCACAGGCAGCTGGGATTCTGCTCGGCGTGGGCATCCACGTAGGCTTTGAACTGCTCAAAGGTGCCTTCCAGCAAGGTCACATCCGCCTTGGGGGCGTAGTGCTTGTACTTCATGCCGGGGCTGCGCACCACAGCACCCTCCGGCAGCTTTTCGAGGATGGCTTTGGACACTTCCACCTCTTCGCCGAGGGCACGCTCGAGGTCTTCCAGCGTGATGTGGCCCGGGCGGAACAGGGTGGGCTTTTCGCCCACCACCGACACCACAGTGCTTTCTACGCCCACGTCGCACTCGCCGCCGTCCAAAATCAGCGGCAGGCGGCCGTCCATATCGGTGAACACATCCTGTGCGTTGGTGGGGCTGGGCTTGCCGGAAAGATTGGCGCTGGGGGCAGCAAAGGCGCAGCCGCTCTTTTCAATGACGGCGCGGGCCACCGGGTGGCTGGGCATCCGGATGCCCACGGTATCCAGACCGGCACAGCACTCCGCTGCCACCTCCGGGCCGCGGGGCATAATGATGGTGAGCGGGCCGGGGCAGAACGCAGCCATCAGCAGCTGGGCGCGCTCCGGCACCTCGCTGACAAGGCCGGGCAGCATTTCCGGTCCGGTGACATGGACGATCAGGGGATTGTCCTGCGGGCGGCCCTTGGCCACAAAGATCTTCTTCACAGCCTCGCCGTTGCGGGCATCGGCAGCAATGCCGTAAACCGTCTCGGTGGGCAGGGCCACCAGCTCACCGTTCTGCAGCAGGGCAGCGGCTTTTTCAATGCTCTTTTCGTCCGATGCGGGCAAAATTTCAGTTTTCATTTCCATACGGATCATCGTTCTTTCTATCTGTAAAGTATTTTTGCTTTTCAGCATTTATCGACAGAATATCGTTTTATTTTTAAAACCACATTTCAGCCCTGCTCGTTGAGCTTTTGCAGCTTTTCGGCCTGTTCGCGGGTGGCCAGTGCGTCGATCAGATCGTCCAGATTGCCGTCCATGATCTTGGAAAGATTGTGCACGGTCAGGCCGATGCGGTGGTCGGTGCAGCGGTCCTGCGGGAAGTTGTAGGTGCGGATCTTTTCGCTGCGGTCGCCGGTGCCCACCTGCCCCTGACGGCTGGCGTTGATGGCATCCTGCTGCTGTTTCTGCTTCTGGGCCAGCAGGCGGCTGCGCAGGATCTCCAGCGCCTTGTCCTTGTTCTGGAACTGGCTGCGCTCGTTCTGGCATTCTACCACCATGCCGGTGGGGAGATGTGTCACACGGATGGCGCTGGAGGTTTTGTTGATGTGCTGACCGCCCGCGCCGGAGGAGCGGAAGGTGTCGATGCGCAGGTCCTTCATGTCCAGCGCAAAGTCCACCTCTTCGGCCTGCGGCATCACAGCCACCGTGGCCGTGGAGGTGTGGATGCGGCCCTGCGTCTCGGTCTCCGGCACACGCTGCACACGGTGCACACCGCTCTCGTACTTGAGGCGGTTGTAGGCCCCGGCACCGTCCACCGAAAAGATGGCCTCCTTCACGCCGCCAAGCTCCGTCTCGTTGAGGTTGAGCATTTCCAGCTGCCAGCCCCTGCTTTGCACATACATGGTGTACATGCGCAGCAGGCTGTGGGCAAACAGGGCAGCTTCCTCCCCTCCTGCGCCGCCGCGGATCTCCACAATGACATTTTTGCCATCGTTCACATCCTTGGGCAGCAGCAAAATTTTGAGATTATTTTCCAGCTTTTCCACATCTTGACTTTTTTCGCTGATTTCCTGCTGTATCATCTGCTTGAAGTCCGGGTCAAGTGCGCCCGGTTCTTCCAGCAGAGCTTTGGCCTGTGCCAGATGATCCTGTGCGGTCTGCCACGCGCGGTAGGCCTGCACCACAGGTTCTGCATCGTGGTACTCCCGCATCAGCCTGCGGAAAAGCGCAGGGTCTGCGGCGGTATCCGGCTGGTTCAGGCGGATGGAAAGCTCTTCAAAGCGGTGGCAGACAGCATCCATCTGGGTAAACATGTTCGGCATAATTCCGGCAGTTCTCCTTACAAACTCAGATTCATGTTCGTGCAGCCGAACGGCTCCGGGGCCTTTCCGCCCCGGATGCGTGCTGCGCCGGGCGCTAGGCCTGCCCGGGTTTTACCACCTTTTTGATGTTCTTTTCAATTTTAGCACGCGGCAGCATCACCTCGCGCCCACAGCCGGTACACCGGATCTTAAAATCCATGCCGACGCGCAGCACCTCGAAGCTGGACGCTCCGCAGGGGTGCTTTTTGCGGGTGAGGATGGTATCGCCTACAGCAATGTCCATAGCTCTGCTTCTCCCTTCTGCCTGCCCAAAACAGCAGGCGGTGTGTGCGCAAAGCCCGGCGTGCCGGTTTGCTGCGCATACAGATATAGTATAATGCAAAGCCGCACAAAATGCAAATATCCGCCCATGCGGATGCATAAGTTTTAACAGAAAGGCCGCTGCCGTTCCAAGCACGGCCTAAAAAGCAGAGAAAGAGGAATGAAAGATGATGCAAGCTTACCGTACCGAAGGCAACTACCGTTCTGCTGCGCGCCTGTCCCCCACTGAACTGCGCGCCGCCATGGCAAACCGCGAGATCCTGCAGGCCACTGCTCTGGCCTTTGATACACAGCGCCAGCTGCGGTTCGAGATCGGCGGGGTGAGAGCCGTGATGCCCTTTGCCCAGTGCGCCGATGGTGCCGCAAACGGCACCGTGCGGGACATTGCGGTGCTGACGAGGGTGGGCCGTCCCACCTGCTTTGTGATCGAGGCGCTGGACACCGACGAGAACGGTCAGCCCTTCTACCGGCTCTCCCGCGCGCTGGCGCAGCAGATGTGCAAGGCCGACTATCTGGACACCCTGCAGCCCGGCGATATCCTGCCCTGCACCGTGACCCATATCGAGCCGTTTGGCGCGTTCTGTGATGTGGGCTGCGGCATCAGTGCCCTGCTGCCCATCGACTGCATGTCGGTGAGCCGCATCTCCTCCCCCGCCGACCGGGTGAGCGTGGGCCAGCAGATCTTGTGCGCCGTCAAGAACCGGGATGTACAGGGCCGCTTTGTGCTGACCATCCGGGAACTGCTGGGCACATGGGAGGAAAATGCGGCCGGGTTCACCGTGGGTGAGACCGTGGTGGGCATCGTGCGCAGCGTGGAGGAATACGGCACCTTTATCGAGATCGCGCCCAACCTCGCGGGCCTTGCCGAGAGCTGCACCGACCTTGTGCCCGGGCAGGCGGTGAGCGTCTACATCAAGAACATCCTGCCGGAAAAAATGAAGATCAAGCTGGTGATCGTAAACCACGCCCTGAGCCAGCGCCACCGGTTCGAGCTGAAGTATTTCATCACCGAGGGCCATCTGGACCACTGGGTGTACTCCACGCCGGAAAACCCCAAGCGCATTGAGACAGATTTTGCCGCTGCGGCTTGCAATCCGGCGTGAAAGCCTTTATACTATAAAAGAAAAGGAATGCAAGGGGGATGTATGGAACGATGGCCGTCAATGATGCTTTTACTGCCGGTGTACGTCCCGGCGGGTTGACCAGCAGCACCGAGATCCGGCTGCTGCTGTGCTATCTGGTCAAAAATGCCGGACCCATTGCCCGGCAGGAGATCGAAAACGCCCTGATGGAAGAAGCGCTGGTGAACTATTTCGAGATCGGCTCGTGTCTGGACGATATCACCAAGCAGCAGCTCGTCACCCTGACAAAGGGCAGCTACACCATCACCGAGAAGGGCCGCAAAGTGGCGCAGGAGCTTGCCTACGACCTGCCCCGCAGTGTGCGGGAGCGCGCTGTGGCCGCTGTGCTGCGCTGCCAGACATGGGCCCGCAAGGAAGCCAAGTACAGTGCCAGCATTACCGAAAAAGAGGACGGCCACTGCACCATCCGCTGCACGGTGAAAGGGCTGGACAGTGAGCTGTTCTGTCTGGATCTCGGCACACCGGACCGGCTGACCGCCGAGCTGGTAAAAAAGCAGTTCATCCTCAAGGGCAACGAGATCTACCAAATGCTCATCAATAAGCTGACCGAAGAAGAAAAGTGAACAAATAAAGAGGGAGGCACCCGCGCGGCGCTTCCCTCTTCTGTTTTGTAGCGGTCAGATCAGAATGCAGATCAGCCCGGTGCAGCCCTCATTGATGACCCGTTCCAGCGTTTCCTGCAGGCGGGTGCGGGCCTCCTGCGGCATGTGCAGCAGCTTGTTCTGCAGCCCTTCGTTCACCAGCTCGTGCAGGCTCTTGCCAAAGATGTTGGATTCCCACAGCTTTTCCGGGTCGTCCTCAAAGCCGGCCAGCAGGCTGCGGGCAAGGTCCTCGCTCTGCTTTTCGGTGCCCACGATGGGGCTGATCTCGGTGTGGATGGTGGCCTTCATCATCTGGATGGAAGGCGCGCAGGCTTCCAGCCGCACGCCGTAGTTCGTGCCCTGCCGCACGATCTGGGGCTGTTCCAGTTTCAGCTCGCTGACCGTGGGCATCACGATGCCATAGCCGGTGGCTTCCACCTGCTCAAGGGCGCTGCGCACCTTCTCGTACTCCCGTTTGGCCTTCGCCAGCTCCATGATGCAGGGCATCAGGCCTGCTTCGTCGCCAATGGCAAGGCCGGTCTGCTCGCTCAGCACCTGATAGAAAATTTCCGGCTTCAGCTCCACCGTGATGCGCACACTGCCGTTTGCAAGGTCGATGCCGCTGATGGCCGAGCGCTGCACCGCGTCACATTCCAGCGCAGGTGCGTCTGTTCCGGAGGGTACATCCTTCATGCGGGAGACCTTTGCCGCCAGCTGCATGGCCGCATCGTACACCTGCGTCTGCAGCCAGTGGCCGTTTTCCAGCATCGTGACCCAGCGCGGCAGGGCAAAATCCAGCTCCTGCACCGGGAACTCGTACAGCACCTGCCGCAGAATGCTGCCCAGTGCCTCCGCGTCCAGATCCACACAGCTCACCGGCAGCACGGTGTGGTCGTAGTCCCGTGCCATGCCCTCGGCCAGCTGCTTCGTCTCCGGCGCATCCGGGTGGGTGCTGTTGAGCAGGATGATGTAGGGCTTGCCCAGCGCATCCAGTTCTTCCACGATGCGCTTCTCGGTTCTGGCATAGCCCTCCCGCGGGATGTCGCTCACAGAGCCGTCGGTGGTGACCACGATGCCGATGGTGGAATGTTCGCAGATCACCTTGCGGGTGCCGGTCTCGGCGGCAAGATCGAAGGGCACCTCGTGGTCGAACCATGGGCTTTTGACCATGCGGGGCTTGTCGTTCTCCTCGTGGCCCATAGCCCCCTCCACCATGTAACCCACGCAGTCGATGAGCCGCACCCGGCACTCGCCGCCGCCCTCCAACTGCAGGGGCACGGCTGCTTCCGGGATGAATTTTGGTTCCGTGGTCATGATGGTGCGGCCCGCTGCCGACTGGGGCAGCTCGTCCCGGGCACGCTCCCGCGCAGCCGCCGGGCCGATGGCGGGCAGCACCAGCTGTTCCATGAAACGCTTGATAAAGGTGGATTTGCCGCTGCGCACCGGGCCAACCACCCCAATGTAGATATCTCCGCCGGTGCGTGCGCCGATCTCGCGGCAGATGCTCTTCTGTTCCTGATTTGCCAAATTGCTCTCCCCTTCCCGTTTGCGCTGTGCACCGGACAGGATTCCGGTCCGCTTGTTGTAATCGTATGAAACAGGGCGGGGCATTATGCCGGAACGATTTTGAATGCCCTCCGCTCTTCTCTGGGCATATTCAGCGGAAAATTTATTTTATAATTGCAATTCAGGAAAATCTGCGGATTTTCCTGAATTGCTTTTTCACAGATGGGGTCGTAGAGGGAAACAGCATTTACAGCGCCGCTTTCTGCGAAAGCGCGGCGCTGTGGAATAGGCTTTTTCGTTTGCTTTCAGCATGCTGAACCCTCTCAGGCTCACATTCGTTCGCCAGCTCCCCCGAAGGGGGAGCTTTTTGCAGTAACGGCGCAGTTTCCAGATAAAATGCAAGCCTTGCGGATGCGTCAGAAGCTCCCCCTTTCGGGGGAGCTGGCAAATCCGAAGGATTTGACTGAGAGGGTGAGTCCACCATTCTAAACCATCCAACAAAAAGAGAGCTGCCGTGCAAAATGCACAGCAGCTCTCGGTATGATCTCTATAAAATTACGGGGTCAGACGGTTGGGGCCGCGGAACAGGAACTCGGCATCCTTGATGGTCAGGCCGCACAGCAGCATGGTCAGGCGGTCGATGCCCAGACCGAAACCGCCGTGGGGCGGGCAGCCGTACTGGAAGAACTCCAGATAGAACTTGACATCATCAGCCAGACCCTTTTCCTCGGCCTGCTTCTTCAGCACCTCGTAGCGGTGCTCGCGCTGGGCACCGGTGGTGATCTCAACACCACGCCAGATCAGGTCGTAGCCCTGGGGCACACCGTTCTCGTCCCGCATGTGGTAGAACGCACGCTTCTCGGCAGAGTAATCGGTGATAAAGAGGAACTCGTGGCCGTAATGCTTCTTCACCCACTCATAGCTCAGGCGCTCGGCCTCAGTGGTCAGGTCGCCCTTCTCGCTCTCATCGACGGTGTAGCCGAACTCTTCTTCCAGACCCTTGTACAGGTCTGCCAGCTTGACCACCGGGAACGGAGTGGTGGGAACGATCACTTCCTGCCCGAACATCTCCTTGATCTGGTCGCCGTAGTTGTCCTTGACGGCCTGCAGACCGGCAGTCAGCAGCTCTTCTTCCATCTTCATCACGTCTTTATAGGAAGTGATGTAGCTGAACTCCAGGTCGAAGCCGGAGAACTCGGTGGAGTGCTTGTTGGTGTAGCTCTTCTCGGCGCGGAACACAGGGCCGGTCTCGAAGATGCGCTCAAAGCCTGCAGCCATGGCCATCTGCTTGTAGAACTGAGGGCTCTGTGCCAGATAGGCGTTGCGGTCAAAGTAGTCCACCTTGAACACCTCAGAGCCGCTCTCGCTGGCAGCAGCGATCAGCTTTGGGGTGTGGATCTCGATGAAGTTACGGTCCAGCAGGAACTTGCGCATGGCGTTCACAAAGCAGCTCTGTGCCTTGAACATGAGCTGGTTCTCGTCGGTGCGCAGGTCGATCCAGCGGTAATCAATGCGCTGGTCGATGCTGGAGCGCTCCACAGCCTTCTTTTTCTTGGTGGCTGCGATCTCCTTGCGGACGATGGGCAGAGCGTTGGCGATGCTCTCGATCTCGATGCTCTCGGGGATCATCTCCACGCCGCCCATCTTGACGTAGTCGTTCTCCACCACCTTGCCGGTGACGGTGATGACGGAATCCGGGGTGAGCTGATCGATGGTATCCACCAGATCGGGGTGATCTTCCTTTTCCACCGTGATCTGCAGCTTGCCGGTAATATCCTTCAGCACGATAAAGGCCATATACTTGCTGTTGCGCAGGTTCTCGATAAAGCCCTGCACCTTGACCGTGCCGCCGATGGCCTTTTGAGCCTCGTTGATATAGGTGCGTTCCATAATACAGGAATCCTCCTTTGACGTCTTGTGTACTGTTTTATTATACGCTTTTCCGGGGATAAATCAAGAGATATGGCGATTTAGAATGGCCTCCGCTGCGCTCTGGCCATCTTCTGCGGAAGAATTATTTTTATTTTGTGTTTGTCGCGGCCTGCGGGCCGCTCCAAGCACCTTTTCACAAATCAGGACAAATCAGCAAAAAATGCAGTTTCTGGTCACAGCCCCTCCGTGAAAAAACAGTTCTGGAAAATCCGCAGATTTTCCAGAACTGCAAATAAAAAATATTTTTCCGCTGAAAATATTCGGGTTGCGGCACGCGGCGGCTATTTTTAATGGTTCTCTTTGCCTGTTTCTTCGTGCAGAGTGCCGGTGCCGCCCTCCACCACGCCGTCGTGCTTAAGCACCGCGGCAATGGTGCCAAAGAAGCATTTTACATCCAGCCCAAAGCTCAGATGCTCCACATACCAGCCGTCCAGCTTGGCCTTCTCGGCAATTTCCAGCTCGTCGCGGCCGTGGATCTGTGCCCAGCCGGTCAGGCCCGGGCGCACATCGTTTGCATGGTACTTGTCGCGCTCTGCCAGCAGATCATACTGGTTCCACAAAGCAGGCCGCGGGCCGATGACCGCCATATCACCTACAAAGATATTCCACAGCTGGGGCAGCTCGTCCAGACTGGTCTTGCGCAGGAAATGACCCATGCGGGTGATATACTGGTCCGGGTCGTGCAGCAGATGGGTGGGCATATCGTGGGGCGTGTCGATGCGCATGGTGCGGAACTTTAAAATGTAAAAGTGCTTTTTGCCAATGCCCACACGCTTCTGTTTGAAGAACACCGGGCCGGGCGAGTCCAGCTTGATGGCGACGGCCAGAATGAGAAAAAGCCAGGACAGGCAGATCATGCCGCACAGCGACAGCACCACCGCCAGCAGGCGCTTGATTCCATTGCGATACATGGGTTTCCTCCATTTTCCGATTCAAAGTAACGGTTCCAGTATAACAGTATGGGCCGGAATTTGCAATTGCATCCGCCGCCTGCCGCCGATATTTTTATGCTTTGGCTGCGTTCTGCCGGTTTTGTGGCAAAAAAGTGCCGGTTTTGTCTCTTGTTTTGCAGCGTGGCCCGGGGTAAGATAAAGAAAATGAGAAGTCCACTCCCCCAGTCTCGCTTTCGCTCGACAGCCCCCTCGGAGATGGGGCCTTTGGCAAAACCTCTCACTTTGAGAGAGGTGGCACGCCGAAAGGCGTGACGGAGAGGGCAAGGATACTACAAGGAGGTCCCCTATGATCCAGCGTTTCCGTTTTGGCTTGCCCCTGCCCACCGACAGTGTGGTGCAGGAGATCCCAGTTTCCGCCGGGCCGGTGCCCTTTCTCACAGCCGAAGAAGACGGCTGGGCCTACCGGATGGCTCCGGATGCCATCGTGTACGGTCTGGGCGAAATGCCCCGCGGCATCAACAAGCGCGGCTGGCACTACGTGACCAACAACACCGATGAAGCCCGCCACAGCGAGGATAAGCTTTCCTACTATGGTGCGCACAATTTTCTGCTCATTGACGGCGGCGCAGGCCGTGAATGCTTTGGTGTGTTCATCGATTTCCCGGGCAAAGTGCGTTACGATATCGGCTACACCGAATACGATGCCCTGCGCTTTGCCACCGAAGAGCCGGATCATGAGCTTTACATTATTACCGGCGACGACCTGAACGCTATCAGCCGCCAGTTCCGGCAGCTCATCGGCCGCAGCTATATCCCGCCCAAGTGGGCCTTTGGTCTGGCACAGAGCCGCTTTGGCTACAAAACCGCTGAGGACGTACGGGAGGTGGCCCGCCAGTACAAAGAGAACGATCTGCCGCTGGATATGATCTGCATGGACATCGATTACATGCAGGATTACGCGGATTTTACCGTAAACAAGCAGCGCTTCCCGGACCTTGCCGCCCTGAGCGCCGAACTGAAGGCACAGGGCATCCGGCTGGTGCCCATCATCGATGCGGGTGTGCGCATCGACCCGGAAAACCCCGTCTGTGCCGAGGGCCTTGCAAACGGTTTCTTCTGCACCAAAGCCGACGGCACCCCCTTTGTGGCGGCGGTGTGGCCCGGCAAGGCTTACTTTGCGGACTTCCTGCGCCCGGAGGTGCGGGAGTGGTTCGGCCGGCAGTACAAGGCACTGACCGACTGCGGCATCGAGGGCTTCTGGAACGATATGAACGAGCCTGCGCTGTTTTACTCACCCGAGCGGCTCAAGGCTTTCTTTGAGAGCATGGACGAACTGAGCCGGAAGGACAACATCGTGCAGGATGAATTCTTTGGCAAGGTGGTGGGCGGTGCGCTGGGCCTGATGAACGCCCCGGAGGACTACGCCAGCTTCTACCACGATGTGAACGGCCAGCGGGTGCGCCATGACAGGGTGCACAACCTCTATGGCGGCAATATGACCCGTGCGGCAGGCGAAGCCTTTGCCCGCCTGCGGCCCGGCAGACGCACGCTGCTCTACAGCCGTTCCAGCTTCATCGGCAGCCACCGCTACGGCGGCATCTGGCTGGGTGACAACGCTTCCACATGGGCACAGCTTCTGGCCAATATCCAGATGATGCCCAACGTGCAGCTGTGCGGCTTTTTGTACACCGGTGCCGACCTGTGCGGTTTTTCCTACGATACCACGCCAGATCTCGCCCTGCGCTGGCTGGAGTTCGGCCTGTTCACGCCGCTGATGCGCAACCACGCCACCGACGGCTCCCGGATGCAGGAATACTACCGCTTTGCGGATATGCTGCCTGCCCTGCGGAAGATGCTCCGGCTGCGGTATGCCCTGCTGCCCTACCTTTATAGTACCTTCATGAAGGCGGCATTGGAAGATACCAGTTACTTCCGGCCCTTGGGCTTTGATTTTCCCGCTGACCCGGATGCCCGCGAGGTGCAGGACCAGCTGCTGCTGGGCGAGGGTGTGATGGTAGCGCCTGTCTACACCCAGAACGCCAGCGGACGGCATGTCTACCTGCCGGAAGCAATGAAGCTCTACCGCATCCGCAGTGTGGACGACTACGACACCGAGCTTCTGCCCGCCGGGCACCACTACGTCCGCTGCGCATTGGACGAAGTGCTGCTGTTCATCCGCCCGGGTCATGCGGTGCCGGTGGCAAGACCCGCCAGCTGCACCGCCCAGCTGGACGACACCGCCCTGACCCTGTGGGCCTGCCCGGACGAAAATGGCAGCGCCCGCTGCCGGATGTACACCGATGACGGCGAGACGAGCGATTTTGCCGCACCGGAGCACTGGAAGACGTTGGAAGCGTAAGCTTATTTTATCAGAAGACCGCTGCCCGACAGGACGGCGGTTTTTTGTAGGATCTCACTTTTATCAGCTGCAAATTTTACGTTGAATTTCACAGCAGCATTTGTTATACTACAGATGAAGGGAGTTGATCTTATGCCGAACATCAAACCTATTTCTGACCTGCGGAATTACAACGAAGTCCTTCGCGATGTGGAAGCAGGATCGCCGGTTTTTCTTACCAAAAACGGCCGTGGAAAGTATGCCATTCTGGACATGGAAGATTATGAGAAAACGCAGGCTACCATCCGGCTTATGAATGAAATTGCAAAAGGACGGTGCTCTGGTGAGACGGAAAAGCTTTACACTCCGGAAGAAATGAGGGCGCATTTCCGCGCAAGAGCCAATGGAAAATAACCTCATTTATACAACTCGTTCCCGTCAGGACCTGGACGACATCTGGGATTATATCTCGTTCGACTTGCAAAATCTGCCTTCTGCAGAGCGCATTCTGAACCGCATCATGGATGCTGCTGAACAATTAAAGCTGTTCCCGGAAAGCGGTGCATTGCTTTCTTCCGTAGCTCCGCTGGATCATGAACTTTATTTGGATGAGCGCTTTCTCGTCAGCGGAAAGTATCTGATTTTTTATCATGCTTTTCGGAACGATATTTATATTGACCGCGTCCTCTACGGCGGGCGGGATTATCTGCGGGTTTTGTTCCGGGACGCTTTGCAGGAAGAATAAACTCTTCTGCCGTGCTTCAAGAAATGTTTTTGATCGTTTTATAAGCGGCACCGCCGGGAATTTGCATTTTTTCGGCGGTGCCACTTGTATTTTTCTGCGCCGCGCGTTATAATATGCCTTCGGTTCCCTTTATTTACGAAAAATTTACATTTCAGATGCTGTCCTCCTAAGCAGTGTGCAATGCTTCGGAAAACGGCTTCTCCGCGTAAACGATAAAAAGGAGGTACTTTTCTCATGGCTCAGACAAGCCGCTCCGCTGACCTTACCAGCGGCCCGATGCTCCAAAAGATCATCCTGTTTTCCATCCCGCTGGCAGCTTCCAGCATTCTGCAGCTGCTGTTCAACGCTGCGGACGTAGTGGTCGTGGGCCGCTTTGCGGGCAGCACCGCACTGGCCGCCGTCGGCTCCAACGGCTCCCTCATCAACCTGCTGGTGAACCTGTTCGTAGGGCTTTCGCTGGGCGCAAACGTGGTGGCGGCCCGCTGCTTTGGTGCAAAAGATGACCACGGCGTACAGGACACGGTGCAGACCTCGGTGACGCTGGGCCTTGTCAGCGGCGTGCTGCTGGCTGTGGTGGGGTTCTTTGCAGCCCGGGGGCTGCTGGAGCTGATGAGCTGCCCGGAGGATGTGATCGACCTTTCTGCGCTGTACCTTAAAATTTATTTCATCGGGATGCCTATGACCATGCTGTACAACTTCAGCAGTGCGCTGCTGCGTGCCGTGGGCGACACCAAGCGCCCGCTGTACTGTCTGGCAGCAGCCGGTCTCATCAATGTGGTGCTGAACCTTGTGTTCGTCATTGGCTTTTCCATGAGCGTGGCAGGCGTGGCGCTGGCTACCATCATCAGTCAGACCGTTTCCGCCTGCATGGTGACGCGGATGCTGATGAAGGAGGAGGGCGCGCTGCATCTGGATCTGCATCATCTGGGCTTCCACATGGGTGCCCTGAAGCAGATTTTGCTCATCGGCCTGCCTGCCGGTCTGCAGAGCACCGTGTTCAGCCTGTCCAACGTGGTCATCCAGTCGGCCATCAACTCCTTCGGCTCCACGGTGGTGGCAGGCAGTTCGGCCTCCGCCAATCTGGAGGGCTTCGTCTATACCGCCATGAACGCCTTTTCGCAGGCTGCCGTCACCTTTACCAGCCAGAACATGGGCGCGCGCAAGTACCAGAACCTGAACCGCGTTGTCCTCAACTGCCTGCTGTGCGCCATCGTGACCGGCGTGGTGCTGGGCGGCGGTGCGGTGCTGGCAGGCACCCAGCTGCTGCACTTCTACTCCTCGGATGCGGCGGTGATCGCCGCCGGATACGAGCGCCTGCGGGTGATCTGCGGCACCTACCTGCTGTGCGGCATCATGGATACGCTGGCCAGCAGCCTGCGCGGCCTTGGCTACAGCGTGCTGCCCATGGTGGTGAGCCTTGTGGGCAGCTGCCTGCTGCGGCTGGTGTGGATCGCCACCATCTTCCAGCTGAACCGCACACCGTTCATGCTGTACATCAGCTACCCCATCAGCTGGGTGCTGACGGCTGCCGTGCATCTGGCCTGCCTGCTGGTGGTGCGGCACAAGATGCGCCAGAGAGGTCAGACACTACAGGCGGCGTAAAGAGAAGCCCTGCGCCCTTGACAATCCCTGAAAAAAGCACTATACTACAAACAGAAAAGGCGCTGTCCGCAATGGTCAGCTCCTTGCCCGTTTAGTCAAGAAAAGATTGACCGCACGAGTTGGTAGCTGGGCGGTCAGTCTTTTTTGCTATCATCGGCTTTGTGCTTGGAAAACATTGTCATGACCTCAACGGCCAGACGGATCACGTCCACGATCAGACCCAACAGTGTGAGAATGAAGGTGAGCAGTGCGAGGGTTTCCAACAGAGTCACCGGATATCCCTCCCTTCGCCTTCAAGGCTCCGGGAAGTTTCATTTTGCAAAAAAGTTCCACTCCCGGAACCTCTGCTTCGTTCTATGTAGAAAGAGCAGCGATAACGGGCAGGAAGCATGACCACCTGCGCTTGCAGATAGCACCTTAACGCCACCCTTCGGGGTGGCGTTTTTAGTTTAACATACTTTTTGACGAATTACAACTTTTTACAGCTCCTTTGCCAGCAGGTAGCGGTCGTGGCCGCCATACATTTCCCGCCGGGAGACGATGGCAAAACCGGACGCAAGGGCGTTGTGCAGGCTGTACTGGTTCTGCGGGCTGACGGTAGCACCGATGTGGGTGATTTTTTTCGGGAAAAGCGGCAGCGCTGCTTCTAGCATGAGCCGTTGCAGGCCGTTGCCGCGAAAGTCTGCGTGGACGATGGCGCTGTCCGCATTGGCCCAGTGCTCCCACTCGGTGCGCGGCACATCCATGAAGGCCGCATAGTTGTGTGCGCTGCACCCGCAGAAGCGCACGATGAGATACCCGCCAAGGCGGCTGCCCTGCCATGCGCCGATGCACAGGTCATTGCGGACATAGGCCGTGATGTTTTCCAGCGTGTCCGGCACGAACTGCTCCGGGTCCGGCATGGCGGCGCGCACCTCGTTTTGCAAGGCGTACACCGCCGGGGCCTGCTCCGGCGTGCAGCGGCGCAGCTGCATGGACACCGGCGGCTGCACCGGCTGGCCGCAGATCTTGTGCAGAAAAACTTCCATCTTGCGTTTCCCTCCAAAATAAAATCATACTTTTTCGCTGTTTCCAGTATAAATGCCGCTTTTATAAATGTCAATTTATGTTATAATAAAGTATAAAGGGGTTTGCGGCGTATGGCGTGGTCACAAAGGTGCCGTGCGGCGCAGGCTTCAAGTCCCGGCGGGGAGCATCCCCTGCCCGTGAACGGAGGAACCGAACCATGAAGGAATCTGCACTTACCTCTTCCAACCGATTGGGCGGTGCTGTGATCAGCGACCGCATCGTTGCCAGTCTGCTGGAAGAGCTGCGCACCGGGCGCTATGCCCGGGCCGACCGTCTGCCCGCCGAGGTAGATCTTGCCGCTGAGCTGGGCGTGAGCCGCACCGTCATCCGCGATGCTCTGAGCGAGATGGAGCGCGCAGGCTATGTGGAACGCGTGCGCGGCATTGGCACGGTGGTGAACCGCGCTGTGCTGAGCCTGCGCAGCCGGCTGGACCAGAAGCTGGAATACTACCCGCTGATCCGCAGCTTTGGCAGCTACCCCCATGCCGACGGCATTCAGGTATTTCCCATCCGTGCCGGTGAAGAGCTGGCCCGCGATCTGGAAATTGAGCCGGGCGACGACGTGATCTGCATCAAAAAGCGCATTCTGGCCGACACCACCCCGGTGATCTACTCCATCGACTACCTGCCCAGAGCACTGTTCGGTGCCAGAGACTACACCCGCATCGACCTGACCGGCGGCGTGTTCGATATTCTGGAACGGGAGTGCCACCAGCAGATTTCCTCCAACGTCGCCCACCTGAAGGCAAGCTGCGGCGACGATGCCATCCGCTCCGCCATGCGCCTTGCTCCGGGCGAGGCCATGCTGCTGCTGGACGAAGTGTGTTTCAATCGTTTGTGCCGCCCGGTGATGCGCTCGCTGAGCTACTACACAAACTTCTTTGATTTTTCCATTTTACGCAAGCTGCTCTAAACCAAAAAACTGACGGAGGTATGCACCCATGCGACATCTGATCGACCCGTTGGATTTTACCCAGCAGGAAATTTCCACTCTGCTCGACCTGGCCGACCGCATCCATGACGACCCGGCCGCGTATCAGGAGGTGGCCCGGCATAAAAAGCTGGCTACCCTGTTCTACGAGCCTTCCACCCGCACCCGCCTCTCCTTTGAGGCAGCCATGCTGAACCTTGGCGGCCATGTGCTGGGCTTTCCCAGTGAGAACGTGTCCAGCGCAAGCAAGGGCGAAAGCGTTGCCGACACCATCCGCGTGGTGTCCTGCTATGCGGACATCGTGGCCATGCGCCACCCCAAAGAGGGCGCACCGCTGCGCGCTTCCCGCTACTCCCGCATCCCGGTGATCAACGCGGGCGACGGCGGCCACCAGCACCCCACCCAGACCCTGACGGACCTCATGACCATCCGCCGCCGCATGGGACGGCTGGATGACCTGACCATCGGCCTGTGCGGCGACCTGAAATTCGGCCGCACCGTGCACTCCCTCATCAAGACCATGGCCCGCTGCAAGAATATCCGGTTCGTGCTTATCAGCCCGGAAGAGCTGCGCGTGCCGGACTACATCGTAAAGGACGTGCTGGAGGCCAACGGCATCCCCTACCAGGAGACCCGCAGTCTGGAGGAATCCATGTCGGAGCTGGACATCCTGTACATGACCCGCGTGCAGAAGGAGCGCTTCTTCAACGAGGAGGACTACATCCGCCTGAAGAACAGCTACATCCTCACCAAGGAAAAGATGGGCCTTGCAAAGCCGGATATGGCTGTGCTGCATCCCCTGCCCCGCGTCAACGAGATCGCACTGGACGTGGACGACGACCCGCGTGCCGCCTACTTTGAGCAGGTGCAGAACGGTGTGTACGTCCGCATGGCACTGATCATGACCCTGCTGGGCCTGCGCGACCCCAAGGCACCTAAGGAGGAAAACTAATATGCTGAACATCGATGAAATTCAGAACGGCATCGTGATCGACCACATCAAGGCAGGCACCGCCATTGGCCTGATGGACCTGCTGGGCATTGCGGGCAACCGCACCGCCAGCGTGGCGCTGATCCAGAATGCACGCAGCAGCAAGACCGCCAGCGGCCGCAAGGACATCATCAAGGTGGAGGGCGATGCTTCCTGGCTGAACCTGGATGTGCTGGCCTACCTTGACCCGGGCATCAGCGTGACCATCATTGAAAACGGCAAGGCCGTGCGCAAGGAAAAGCCGATGCCCCCCAAGCGCCTTGTGAACATTGTAAAATGCCGCAACCCCCGCTGCATCTCCTCCATTGAGGAAGAGTGCGACCAGATCTTTGAGCTGAGCTCCAACGGCAAATACCGCTGCATCTACTGCGAGCAGGAGCTGCAGGTAAAGCCGGAATAACGACACAGAAAAAGAGCTGCTGTATCAGGCAATTTTGCCGTACAGCAGCTCTTTTTTTGCAATAAAAAATCTGACGGAACTCTCACCGACGCAAATGCCCTGTGCGGCAGATGCTCCATTCCCACAAGCAGCACCTGCCGGACAGAAATGCGACGTACCGAGTGACTTTATCAGCAGCAAACCCCAAAGTTCGCCGTTGAAAGCCCCGCCAGATGAGCTGCGCAGCGCATGAGGACTGCACAGCGAAGAGCAAAGGGAAAACAGAGCAGCTTAACACGCACCGCTGCCCGGATCACTGCACAGGGGGCAAAGCTTCACCAGGTCTTCCTTTGGCCGCAAATCCGCCCTGCCCCGGCAGGAGGTCACCTTTACTGGCCTTAGTATAGCATTGTTGCGTGCCTGTTGCACAGAACATGTCATAAATTGTCGGTGCTCATGTCATGAACTGCGCACGGGATGGCGCAGGTAAACCGGAACCACCGGTCGCGGCAGCTCACGGTGTACTCGGCACCGTACTTGCGCAGCACGTCCTGCACGTTGGCAAGGCCCATGCCGTGGCCGCTCTCCTTTTTGGTGGTGCCGGGCAGCTTGCCCTCCTCCAGCAGCAGGTCTTCCTGCACGCGGTTGCGCACCGAGATCAGATATTCTTCCGGCGTTTTGCGGATGCGCACATGCACCTCCGGCGGCAGGGCCTGCGCTGCGGCGCGGGTGGCGTTGTCCAGAAGGTTGGAGAGCACGATGACCATATCCATGCTGTCGAAGGGCATCCGCTTGAGATCGCACAGGTCAAAGTAAATGTTCACGCCAACTTTTTCCGCTTCTTCGTATTTTTTGCTCAGAATGGAATCCAGCAGCGGGTTGTGGGTATCCATAATGGTGGTGCCCGCCGCCACCGTTTTGCTCACGCTGGCAATATAGGCCTGTGCGCCTTTCAGATCCCCCTGATCCAGCAGGGCGGTAAGGGCTGTCATGTGGTTGGTGAACTCGTGGGTCAGGCGGCGCTGTTCCGTGTAGGAATCCAGCAGGGCTTCGGCACGCTGCTGTTCCAGCTGAGCACGGTAGCGGGAGTTCTGCCGCTGCACCACCTGATCGTTGAACATCTGCACGATGGCGATATGCACCAGCACCGCCACGCTCATGCCAAAGGTGAGCAGCATGGTCATCCGGGTAGCGGGCTGCTGGGTCCCTGTGACCATCAGCACAATGTTCAGCACCACAGCCACCCCGGGGAAAAAGGACATCACCAGCGCCTGCAGCGGCTGCAGAGCACACTTCTGGTTCCAGCTGTACAGGGAATGCGCAACTGCTGCACCCACGATAAGGTTCGCGGCGCACAGCGCGATCAGGCAGCCGGTGTGCTGCCATGCTTCGCCGGTGCGCACTCCTGTGAACCAGGAGTAGGTATAGTTGACCGTGTTCTCCACCAGCAGGCACATGGTGCCGTTGATCAGGCAGGCGGTGAGCTTATCGGCAAAGGTTCCGCCAAACAGCTGCGCCGTAACAAAAAGATACAGCACATTGAGCAGGACGCTCTGCACATTGAAAAATGACATTCCTGCTGCGAGTGACAGGCCCAGCTGCCCCATACACAGCAGCTCTGCCCACAGAACCGGCCAGCGCAGTTTTCCCCTGCCCAGATAGGCCCACTCCACCAGAATAAAGGCGTTCCCCTGGACCAGACACACCAGATGCCCCAGCATCATTTCCGCAAATGCATCACTCATCCACATACTGCCCCTTCCATTCCAGATATGCGTTCTGGATGGCCGCATAGCCTGCGCGGCTCACGCTCAGCTCCACCCCGTTTTTCAGCAGGGCGCGGTAGCTGCGGATGCTGCGCACATATTTCATGTTCACCACATCGCTGCGGCTCACCTGCAAAAAGCCGTTCTCGTAGAGCATGGGCGGCAGGTCGGCGATCTTGCCGTAGTAGGTGCAGATGGGCTGGCGGGCAATATCGCCGTAGACGTTGATCTGGCGCAGGTCGCTTTCCAGATAATAGATCTGATCCAGCGGAATTTCCGTTTCGGTGCGGTTGTGGTGCACCGTCAGAGTCTTGCGCTGGTCGGTCAGGGCGGCAAGCAGGTCGTCCAGACACTTGGGCAGGGTGCGCGCAATGTCCCGCTTGAGCAGGTAGCGGTAGGCGTTCACCGTGTAGCCTTCCAGCGCAAATTCCAGATAGGCCGAAACATACACCAGCATCAGGCCGGGGCACTTCTGCTTGAGCTGACGGCCCAGCACCATGCCGTTTGCACCGGGCATGTCCACGTCCAGAAACGCCAGCTGATACAGCTCCAGCCCCGGCGTTGCAAGCACCTCGGCTGCGCTGGTGCAGACGGCGGTGTGCACCTGCACGCTGCGGGCGGTAAAGTAGACGGTGACATATTCTGCCATGCGCGCGCCGAACGCCGCATCGTCGTCACAGATCAGGATATGCATGGAAGGTTCCTTTCTGCCGCAAAAGACCCCTCTTGCAGTAAGAGGGGCCGAAGTAACTATCAGAGGAATTTATCGTAGAGGCCAAAAGCAAAGATGAACAGCACGATCACCGGCAGCACGCAGGTCAGGTAGCCGCGCATCCAGTCGTGCATCTTGAGGCCCTTGCCGGTGTTGACTTCCTTTTTATAGTTGTCCCAGCCCCAGCCGTACTTGGTAACGCAGAACAGCAGGTACACCAAGCTGCCCAGCGGCAGGAACAGGTTGCTCACGAGGAAGTCCTCCAGATCCAGCACAGCGCCGCCGAACACGGCAAAGCCGTCCCATGCCCACACGTTGTAGCCCAGCACGCAGGGCAGCGAAAGCAGAGTGATGAGCACGAAGTTCACCAGACTGGACTTCTTGCGGCTGCAGCCGGTCAGCTCCATGCCGCAGCAGATGATGTTCTCGAACACGGCCAGCACGGTGGAAAGCGCCGCAAAGGCCATGAACAGGAAGAACAGGGAGCCCCACAACCGGCCCATGGCCATGTTGGCAAAGATGTTGGGCAGGGTAATGAAGATCAGGCTGGGGCCGCTGGTCTGGTCTACACCGTAGGTGAAGCAGGCCGGGAAGATGATGAGACCGGCGGTGATGGCCACGAAGGTATCCAGCACCACGATGCGGGCGGACTCGCCCAGCAGGGAGTGCTCCTTGCCGATGTAGCTGCCAAAGATGGACATTGCGCCAATGCCAAGGCTCAGGGTGAAGAAGGCCTGATTCATGGCGGACACCAGCGTGTTGACCACGCCCACCTCTTTCATGCGCCCGAAGTCGGGCACGAGGAAGAAGCTCAGGCCTTCCTTTGCGCCGGGCATGAACAGGCTGTTGACGGCCAGCACCACCATGATCACCAGCAGGGCGATCATCATGACCTTGGTCACGCGCTCAAGGCCGTTCTGCAGGCCCTTGGCGCACACAAAGATGCCCAGTGCCACCACGAACACCATCCAGAAGGTCATCACGCCGGGGTCTGCCAGCATTTCGGTAAACTTGCCAGCCACTTGATCGGCGTCCAGGCCTGCCAGCTTACCGGTGGCGGTCATGTAGAAATAGTGCAGCATCCAGCCTGCCACGGTGGTGTAGAACATCATGAGCAGATAGCAGCCAATGAGGGTGAGGTAGCCGTGGATGTGCCACTTCTGGCCCGGCTTTTCCAGTGCCTGATAGGCCCGCACCGGGCTTTTGCGGGAAGCGCGGCCCACCGCAAACTCCATGGTCATGATGGGCAGGCCCAGAATGATGAGGAAAATCAGGTAGAACAGCACGAACGCGCCGCCGCCGCCCTGACCGGCAATATAAGGGAACTTCCACACGTTGCCAATGCCGATGGCACAGCCCGCTGAAAGCAGAATGAAGCCCAGACGGGACTTCAGTTTTTCTCTTTCCATGATTCCAAACTCCTTGTTTTCCGTTCTGCTCTGCCCTGCCCTTTGCGGGGCCGGGCGAAGCGTTGCTTTTGTATTATAGCACAAATTTGGTCGAAGAACAGGGGCGCTTCAGCGAGATGAACTTTTGTTGTCAAAAGTATTCTTTGTCTTTCCCGCGTGCACAGCCCGTCCTGCCGCAGGGCCGTACCGCAATTTTCGTTGCAGATGCGTCTGTTTTCGGTGTATTTGCGACAGGGTGCAATTTTTCTCACCTGAAAGGTGAAGAGCTGACAGTTATTCACTTATATAAAAATGCCTTGCATAACAGCCGAGAACCATCTCTTGACAAACCAGCAAAAAGAAACTATACTACAAATAGAGAAGGTGCTGTCCGCAATGGTCAGCTCCCTCCGGCTAATTGGTCAATAAGAAGAATGACCGCTCACCGTTTGGAGACTGGGGCGGTCATTTCTTATTGTTATGGATCTCTTTGAAGATTGCCCATGCGATCTGAAATGTAATCCCAACTGTACCGCCAACAATGACGAACAGCTGCAGAACATCGTTCAACACCATGATGCATCCCCCCTTCCGCGTTTGCGAACGGGGGAACAAACAATAAGCTTTTACGTCCCCCGGACGCTTGCCGGAGGGAAGCATGACCACCTGCGCTTGCAGACAGCACCTAATCACCGCCTTTTCGGGCGGCATCTTTATGATATCATAAAAAATAACATTTTACAATAAAGAAAGCACCCGCTGTACAGGTGCTTTCTTTTCGTTTATATAGGTATATAGGCTTACTTCCGCTTTTTGGGAGCAGTACCCTTGCCCACCGGGCCGCGGGGGCGGCGCTCGGCAGCCTTGGACTGCACTGCGGCGCTGCGGGTCTGGGCGCGGCCCTTGGCGGCAGCGGCACGCAGACCGTTGATCTCTGCCTTGGTCAGCTCACGGTAGGTGCCGGGCTTGAGCATTCCCAGCTTTACCACGCCCTCGGCATTGCGCTTCAGGCGCACCACCTCAAGGCCCACGGTCTCGCACATGCGGCGGATCTCGCGGTTCTTGCCCTCTTTCAGGGTCATTTCCATCACGGTGCGGCCCGGCTCGTCGGTGACAACATTGATGGCGCAGGGCATGGTCTTGGTGCCGTCGTCCAGCACAACGCCGCTGCTCAGCTTCAGGATCTGGCTTTCATCGGCGCGGGGCTGCACGGTGACGCGGTACAGCTTGGAGATGCCGCCCGACGGATGGGTGACGGCCTGCGCAAACGCGCCGTCGTTGGTCATGAGCAGCAGGCCCTCGCTGTCCTTATCCAGACGGCCCACCGGGTACAGGCGGGCGGGGATATCGCTCACCAGCTCCATCACGGTCTTGCGGCCCAGCTCGTCGCTGGCGGTGGTCACATAGCCGCGGGGCTTGTACAGGGCCAGATAGTACATCTGCTGATCCTTGCGGATATAGATGCGCTCGTCGTCCACGTGCAGCACGTCGCGGTTGGGGTCCATCTTGTCGCCCACCTTGACGGGGTGGCCGTTGACCTTCACGCGGCCCTCGGCGATGATCTGTTCTGCCGCACGGCGGGAGCACAGACCCTGTTCAGCCATGATCTTTTGAATACGTTCTTCTGCCATAATGAAACTCCTTGTGCGCCTCCCGGCGCTCAAAACGCGCACCTCTCCCCTGTTTTGGGGTGCGGGTGCGCCTGTATCAAAACTGTGAGTTGGAAGCTCACAGTTACGGCGATGGTAGTTAGCAGGCCAGCAGGGAGCTTTCTCCGCGAACAGCCCGGAACCCACGGTTCCGCCCCAATACTTCGTATCGGGGCCCCACTTCCCGGTCATTCGCTGGAGAAACTCCCTGCCGTCCTGCCGGGATCGGCACCGGATACTCCGGCAAGATGCGCGAAGCCATGTCTAAAGTGCAGGCTGCGACTAAAATCGACAGAAAAGCCTGCCGGGAAGTGCGAGGGCTACACCACGCTGGTGGTCTGGCGAGCGCAGGCGGGACGGAGTGTCCGGTGCCAAGCCCTCCACTTACTGCTCAGCAGGAGCAGCGGGCTCTTCCTTCTTATCGTCCTTCTTGATGAGGGCGGCAACCTTGTCCACCAGCTCCGGCAGCATGGTCAGGGCACGGTTGATGGTGTCGGCGTTGTCCGACAGCTGGATGGTGCGCACGCAGCCATCCTTTACCACGAGGAAGGCCACCGGCTGGATGTTCACACCCGCACCGGAGCCGCCGCCGAACAGGTCCTTGTTGGCGGCGTTCTTGCCGTCAAAGTCGGTGCCGCCGGAGGCAAAGCCAAAGCTCACCTTGGAAACCGGCAGGATGGTGGTGCCGTCCTCGGTGATGATGGGCTTGCCAATGATGGTGTTGGAGTCCACCATCTGGTGGATCTTCTCCATGGTAACGTTCATCAGGCCCTGAATGGGATGCTCAGCCATAAAACAGCTCTCCTTTATCGGTTGATTCGGGCAAAGGCCCGTTGTCTGCAGATCCGGATACACGTATAGTGTACCACATTATAGGAAGATGTCCAATACTTTTTTGCGCCAGAACTCGTACAGCACCCGCACCGCCGCAAGGACGATGAACAGTGCCTGCGCGCTCACCCGGCAGGACACCCGGTCCTCCACGGTGGGCTGCCCGCTGCCAAAGTCCGGCAGGATGCGCAGCTCATCGAACTGCAGCCAGAGAAAGCGGTCCAGCACGCCCAGCACCGGGTACAGCCACGCCTGCAGCTTGCCGTAGCTGCGGGCAGCGGCGGCGGGGTCCTCCCCGCGCACACCAAGGCGCACCTGTATTTTTGTGATACGCAGCGCACCGAACACAGCCTTGGTCAAAGTGCCCGCACCTTTGAGCATGGTGCAGAGGATCTCCAGCGTGATCTTTGCCTTTTTGCGCGGCTGGGCGGGCTTGTTTGCCTTGGCGGCAGCGGCCTTTTTGCGGGCCTTCTCCTCTGCCTTTTTCCGCTTGCGCTCGGCCCGCCATGCGGCAAACTTTGCCTTGACCTTGCCAAAGCCCCTGGGCGGCTCCGGGTTTTCCGGTGCGGGCGGCGGCTCCGGCTTCGGGTACTGGAACACCGGGAAGGTGATGCCCAGCGCACCGGCCTTTACGGTGAGCACACCGTGCTCCCAGCACAGGTCTGCACAGAAGGGACACAGCAGCAACAGCACCAGTAAGATCAGCACCACCAGCAGCAGAATGCCGATCACCCGGAGGATGAACAGCAGCACTGCGCCCAGCGCGGCGAGGAATGCTCCCATGCGTTACCCCTCACTTTCTGTCGGTGATGCGTTCGTTTCCGTTTCCTGCCCGTGCACCGGCGGCAGGTCGGCCAGAGAAGAAAGGCCGAACACCCGCAAAAAGGTGTCGGTGGTGCGGAAGCTCACCGGCCTGCCCGGCAGGTCAAGGCGGCCGGCTTCCTCAATGAGGCCCTTTTCCAGCAGGCCCGACACGCTGGACGAGGAATCCACGCCGCGCACCTGCTCGATGAAGGCGCGGGACACCGGCTGGTTGTAGGCGATCACGGTCAGGGTCTCCATGGCGGCGGGGCCAAGGGGCACTGCGCGGCGGCTGTCCAGCAGGCGGCGGATGCAGTCGGCCCACTCGGTCTTGGTGGCAAGCTGCCAGCGGGTGTTCAGGTGCAGCAGGCACAGGCCGCTGTCCTCCCGGGCGTAGCGCTCCCGCAGGGCTTCCAGCGCGGCTTCCACGCTGAGCTGCGGCAGCTGCACCGCCTGGGCCAGCTTGTCGGCACCAATGGGGTCGCCGCTGGCAAACAGCATGGCTTCCACGGCTGCACGGATCTGTTTCTGGTTCATTCCTTCTCCTTATCACGTTGGATGCGGCCCCGCTGCATGGTCAGCCGGCCCTCGTCGTCCAGCTTTACACGGCCGCCGCGCACCAGCTCCAGCAAGGCCAGAAAGGTGGCCACGTTGGTGCTGCGGGTCTGCTGGCGGCTGAACAGCTGGCTCATTTTTGCCGCTGTACCGCTGATCAGGTGCCGCAGAATGTACACCACCCGGCTCGTCACCGACACCATGGGCGCTGTGACCAGCGGCTCGAACTGCTGCTGGGTAGGCTCCCGGCGCAGCTTGGTGCGGCCGGAAAGAACGGCCCAGTAATCCGCCAGCACATGCGGCGCATGGTGCAGGTCGTAGGTGTTATCGAACTCCATCTCCATGGGCGGACGCACAAAAACCGGCGCAGCTTCGGCCTTTTGGCGCAAAAGCGCAGCCATGCGGCGGCACTGGTCGTACTCGATCAGCTGGCCGGTGAACTCCTGCTTGAGCCGCTCGCCCTCTTCGCTGCGGGGCAAAAGCAGGTAGCTTTTCATCTCCACCAGCCGCGCGGCCATCTCGATGAAGGCGCTGGCGGCTTCCGGGTCCGGGTCGGCCCGCGCCACCGTGGCGGTGTACTGGTCGATCAGCTCCAGAATGGGGATGTTGTGCAGGTCCATCTTATGTTTGGCCACAAGCGCCAGCAATAATTCCAGCGGGCCGTCAAAATCTTCCAGATGGAAGGTCAGTTCTTCTGCCACGCTCACACCACCGTCCCAAGGCCGGCATAGTAGATGGAATACGCGATCTTATCAATGTAGCCGGTGCCCTTGCCCAGCAGCTCCCACACGATGTTGTTCAGGTAGTACAGGGGGGTATCCAGTGCGCCGAACCACACTGCCGCCAGCAGGGCGATCATGATATAGCGCTCGTACTTCATCAGACCAAAGTAGATGCGCCGGGGCAGCAGCACCAGCAGGATGCGGCTGCCGTCCAGCGGCGGCACCGGGATCAAGTTGAACACGGCAAGGCTCACGTTCATCAGCACAAGGTACTGCAGGAACATGGCAATGTAGATGGTGGCATCGTTCACCGGTGCCCAGTAGTACATGAGCTTCCACACCACCATGCCCACATAGGCCAGCAGCATGTTTGCCGCAGGGCCAGCCAGCGCGGTGAGGGCCATGCCCCACTTGGGGTTTTTGAAATTGCGGGGGTCGGTGGAGACGGGCTTTGCCCAGCCCACGCCCGCAAACACCATGCACAGCGTGCCCAGCAGGTCAAAGTGGGCAAAGGGGTTCATGGAGAGCCGCCCCTGCCGCTTTGCAGTGTCGTCGCCCAGAAGCCATGCCGCCAGCGCGTGGCCGCACTCGTGGAAGGGGATGGCCACCAGCGCCACCAGCGCGCGGATGAGATAATAGATGCCCTGAGAGGTCATTCGATATTCCTGCCTTTTTTCAGTATACCATATATTCACCTGACATCAAAGCAAAAATGCCTTCCCCACAGGGAAGGCATTTTCGCATGTTATCACAGAGCAAATTTCTTGCTGTATTCCTCGTAATACTCATCAAAGCAGTGCGAGCGGACTTCGATGAGGCTGTTTATATATTCATGCGTATCAAAGCTGTCCGACTCAAGCTCAATGAGAGCAACGGCGATGTTAGAGCAGTGGTCGGAAATTCGCTCGAGATTTGTCAGCAGATCGTTGAATACAAAGCCGTGGTTGAGTGTGCATATGCCCTTTTGCAGGCGGTCGATGTGGTGCAGCTTCATCTCGTCGCAGAGGTTATCTATAAGCTCCTCAAGCGGCTCGACGCGGTAAGCGCTTTCCAGATCGTTTGTGATAAACGCATCTATCGCGGTGTTTGCGACCTCGGTCACGGCGGACATGAGGACGTTCACCTCGCGCGCACCGTCCTCGGAAAAAACGATGCCCTTTTCGTGTATCTCCTGCGCGCATTCTGCAACGTTCAGCGCATGGTCGGAGATACGTTCAAAGTCATTTATCGTGTGCAGATATTTGCCGACGGCCTCGTTCTGCTCGGGGTTAAGCTCGCGGCTTGTTATATGTATGAGATATGTTCCGAGCTTATCCTCGTATTTATCGACGATATCCTCGGTATCGGTGACGTGGGCAAAGCCGTCATCGGAGTAGTTGTCAATAAGCGCAAATGCGTCGAACAGATTTTCACGCGCCTTTTTGGCCATGGAGTTTACCGTCAGGCGGCTCTGCTCAACGGCGAGGGCGGGGTGGTCAAGGAAGCGCTCCTCAAGTCTGTCGAAGTCCTCGAGAACAGCGGCGTCCTCGGGCTTATCTTTGATGATGAGCTTGCAGATTTTTTCGAGCAGTCGGATAAACGGAGCAAGTATTGCGACGATGACAAAGCGAAACACCGTGTTCATAAGAGCGAGGCTCACGGTCGTCATGGTCATTGACATGAAGGAGAAATCAAATATGGCGTTTAGAGTGTAGAACACAAGTGCGGTTATGACAACGCCGAGCGTGTCTACCATTAGGTAGGAAAGCGCGGTGCGCTTTCCGTCGGCACTCGCGCCGAGAGCCGAGAGCAAAACAGGAACGGCGGCACCGATCGCAATGCCCATGATGATGGGCAGCGCGATATCAAAGCGTATGGCACCCGTTATTGCAAGCGCCTGAAGAATGCCGACCGCGGCCGAGGCGCTCTGAATGACGCTGGTGAAAACAATGCCGAGGGCAATACCGAGGATCGGGTTCGAGAAGGTGGTGAGCATGTTTATAAATGTTTCGCTCGAACGCAGATCGTAGACCGAGCTGCTCATCGCCTTCATGCCGAACATCAAAACCGCAAAGCCGAGCATGATCTCGCCCACATGCTTCTTCGTCGGAGCCGAGCAGAACATGCGCAGAACAATGCCGATAACGGCAATGACCGCCGTAAGCGTATCGGTGGACAAAAGCTCAAGCCAGCCCGAGGATCCGCCGCCAATATCGGAAAGGCAGATTATCCAGCCGGTGATGCTCGTTCCGATTATCGCGCCCATGACGACGCCTATCGCCTGACGAACCTTCATCATGCCGGAGTTAACAAAGCCGACGACCATAACGGATGTGGCCGAGGACGACTGTATAACGGCCGTAACTCCCGTGCCGAGCAATATGCCCTTTAAAGGTGTACTCGAAAGGCGGAACAGAATAAGCTCGAGCTTGTTGCCTGCAACCTTCTTCAGACTGTCGCCCATGAGCGCCATGCCGAACAGAAACAGTGCAACGCCGCCTAAAAGCTCAAGCACGTTTGAAATCCCCAAAATAGCATATCTCCTGTGATCGATAATATCGCAATATAACTATAACGTAAAAGCTGTGTAAAATCCAGCTATTTTTATGATTTGCGTTTTTTGTCCAAATAGCTCAAAGCGCGTGTATGCGAAATTTGTGCTATATGCCGTCGCTTTTGCTTGAAAAATCGGCGCTGTGTGATATTATTATCACTATAGGAGGGCAGAACTATGTCATTTTCAATCAAAACCGGCGCACAAGCCGTCGCGACCGGCGCAAGAGCCGTTGCAAAGGGCACGGGAGTGCTGCTTGATTTTCTCGACAACGCGAGCGTGAAGCTCAGACCGCTTTCACATATTCCCCTTATCGGCGACACCATCGGCGATGTGCAGGACCTTATATCAATGCTGCACGATTACTATCACGGCGAATATAAAAAGGTTCCGGCGGTCGTAATGGCCGGAACGGCTGCGATAGTTGCGTATCTTGTAAGTCCGCTCGACCTTATCCCGGATAATATTCCGCTTTTAGGCTTTGTGGATGATGCGCTTATAATAAATCTTGTCATGCAGCTTTGCATCGACAAGGAGCTTGACCGCTACCGCGCATGGCGCGAGCAGCAGGCATAATAATAACTGCCCCGGACAATGCGTAAAACGCCGTCCGGGGCAGCTTCGTTTTTTACTTATAGATAACAAGCGCGAGATACACTAACGGCTCGCTGCCGGTGTTTTTCAGAGAATGTCCTTCGCCGTCGGGGCAGAATGCCGTGTCGCCGGCGTGAAGCATGACGGGGGTGCCGTTGTCGCTGTATTCACCCTCGCCCTCGAGGATGCAGTAATACTCGCCGTCGCCATTATGGACGTGCCAGCCGCACTCCGCGCCGGGGTCGAGCGTTATAAAGGAAAAGACGCGGCCCTTGCCGTAAAGCTCCTCGGGAGCTTCGATTATGCGCTTAAAATAGGCTTTTCCGCTGCCTCCGAGCAGACCTTCAACGGTTTCGCGTTTGTGTTCTTCATTCCGGATGATCATCAGTCATTTCTCCTTCCGCCTACAATAATAAGAAATCTCATGAGCTGAGCAAGCGACACGGCAAGGGCGGCAACATAGGTCATTGCCGCGGCCGAGAGCACCTGCTTTGCCTGCCTGAACTCCTCGCCCTGCAAAAGATTCGTCTCCTCGATGGTTTTGAGCGCCCTTGATGAAGCGTTAAACTCCGTCGGGAGTGTGACGAGCTGGAATATCGTCACAAGGCCGTACAGCGCGCAGCCTATATACGCGATCGTAACGAACACCTCGCCGAAGGACGAGAGGATAAGACCGAGTATGATAAGCGGAACCGACAGCTTTGCTCCGAGGTTCGTTATCGGCACTATCGCCGTGCGGATCTTGACGGGCGCGTAGTTTGTCGCATGCTGTATCGCGTGGCCGACCTCATGGCAGGCAACGCCGATGGCAACCGTCGAGGTGCTACCGTAAACATCATCCGACAGGCGCACGACGTTTGCCGAGGGATCATAGTGATCGGTCAGCGAGCCGGAAATGTGCTCGATCGGAACATTGCTCAGCCCGTTGCGGTCGAGCACCCAGCGCGCCGCCTGCGCGCCGGTCAGACCGCGCGAGTTGCGTGTGTTCTTATATTTTTTGAATGTTGAGTTTACCCTTGAGCTTGCCCACATTGCAAACAGCATTGCAGGAAGAACAAGAACTATATACGTCCAGTCAATGTACATTCATCACATCCCCAATTCTTCGTCAATGAGCACGATCTCGACCTTTTCCATATCCATCATCGGCCCCCACAGAACGAGCATTGCGTTGCACACGCGCTCCGGCGAGCGGCAGTCGTGGCACTTATCATCGATCTTGCAGGGGTTTTTTGCGGGAAAACGCTTGCAGTTCTGCACCGCGGCAGTGTTGCGCGCACGGAAAACCGCCGACTCGAAGTCGGGGCAGATCTTGTTTGTTCCGGCAATGATATAAACGGTCTTGCGGCCGTAGACCTGACCGGCAAGACGGTTGCCGCGCCCGTCGATGTTTATGATCTCGCCGGTTTCGGCGATGGCATTTGCGCTTGAGATGAACACCTTTGCGGCGTTCTCCTTATCCAGCGTTTCAAGTCCCGGCTCGCGCCAGTGCCAGAAAACCTCGTTTCCGTTATCGACAAGCTTGTCGTACAGGCCGAGCTGATCGACCGTCTTTGAGCCGCCTATTCCGACGCTCGTGTCCTTTATCTCGCCGAGAAGGTACTTGCAGGCCTCCTCGCCGCTTGCAAAATGCTGCACCGAAAAATGGCGGGCTTTCAGGTTCTTTATTGTTTTTTCAATGTCCATATGTACAACCTCCGTCAGAGTATCTTCTGACGGATATTATATATTAGAGATATTAATTAATCAAGCCGCTTTTCAAGCTCACTGACCAGCGCGCAGGCCGCTTCGGCAAGCTCACGTGCGGTCTCTGTATCGTTCGCATTTGCCTCGATGCGCAGCTTTGCGCCGACGGCAAGCGGCGATATGCGCAGCTCGTAGTCGTCTCCCTTTAGGCTGAAGCCGTCCGAGTAGTAGGCGCCGAGTTCCAGAAAAGCGGCGCTTATGCTGTCCATAAGCCGCGCGCGGTCGGCGCAGGCGCAGTCGGCGTGCTCCATGCACTTGCATTCGGGATCCGAGCATTCGTCGGGCGCGTCGGCCTCAAAGCCTCCGTCAAGCTCAATTTTCAGCTTGCCGGACAGAGCGTCGGCGCAGCATTCGTAGTAGCTTTTCGGAGTGCCGATGTCGCACCAGTAGCCGTCGCACGGAACGCCGAGCAGCTTCTCGCCTTCATCCAAAAGCCGCGGAAACAGATCCTTTGCAAAGTCAAATTCCTCGTTTTCGGGAACATGCTCCATTGCACGCGGAGAGATGATGTATATGCCGGTGTTAACGAGGTTTGTCACAACATGCCGCCAGTCGGGCTTTTCAATGAACGAGCGGATGAAGCCCTCGCGGTCGCACAGCGCAAGGCCGTAGCGCAGAGGCTCAGGCTCCGGGCACAGAGCTATCGTCGCGGCAGGGGAGCGCCTTTGGTGCTCGGCAATGAGCTTTGACAGGTCGATGTCGCACGCGGCGTCGCCGGATATGACGAGGAAATCCTCGCTGCCGTAGAAATCGGCGCAGTTTTTTACGCCGCCTGCCGTGCCGAGCGCGGTTTGCTCAATACGGTATTCAAGGCGCACGCCGAGCTTTTCTCCGCTGCCGAAGTAGTTTTTTATGTCGTCCGGGCGGTATTTTAGCGTTGCGCAGATATCTGTTATGCCGTGCCTGCGCAGCAGCAGAATGATGTGCTCCATAACCGGCCTGCCGCACAGCGGCACAAGCGGCTTCGGCGTGCTGCCGGTTATCGGCTTGAGGCGTTTTCCCTCGCCGCCTGCCATGATAATTGCCTTCATAAGCCATCCCTCCTTAAATCTATTGTTGCCGCCGCGGCATGATATATTCAAAGAAAAGGCTTGACTTTAGCAGAAAAGTGAATTATAATACACAAGCTGAACATTTGAATATTGTTTGTACTCGGAGAAGTCGCGTAGTCCGGCCGAGCGCGCACGATTGGAAATCGTGTAACACCCATAAGGTGTTCGAGGGTTCAAATCCCTCCTTCTCCGCCAAAAGTCCACCGTAATTTTGATAGAATTACGGTGGACTTTTTCTTTGCCCAAAAACCGCTTGAAATCAAGGTTTTCACCATTCCAGAGCATAAACGATCCCCGCCACAGAGCGATTCTGCGGCGGGGTTTTGTGCGTTTTAGGAGGATAGTGGCTTCCTGTGCCGTTGTAATCGTTAAACAACCGAGTAATCGTTGAGTTACTGGCGGTATTCGTTAAACTACCAAGGTGATCGTTAAAAAATAATCCCTACTCAAAGTGCGTATCAACAATTGCCTTCAGCTGTGCGGCAATCTCCGAGAAATCCTGGTTTAAATCAAGGGTTTTCACACTGATTTGATTGCCGCTCATCTGATAGACATTATCCGGCTGAATTGCTTCGTCTGTTGCGGCATAAAGGAGCATGCCGGAAACCTTGTGAGGCTGATCCCCGAACTCCGTATCCTTGTTCTTGACGTAGGTAAAGATCTGATACAGATTGCCGGAATGGAGCGTGTGGACGTCGTACTGAGTCTGCGTGGTATGCGTGTAATACTTAGCGTCAATGATAAGCACCTCGCTCCCTCTGGTGAGCATGATGTCGCTCTGCATTACCGGCAGCATCGTCCCGATACCATCATCCAAGGCCCACGGGATCTGCGAGGCCGTCGCCGTCACCTGCGGACACTCCTTGGCGTAGTATTCGAGGATGAATTTCTCGTACAGACGGTTCATGCGCTGTTCATCCACAAAAGAGGCCAGCTTGTATTCTCCAGAGTCTGTGGTCAGAAGCATTCCTTCCAGAATGAGCTGGCAGAGGCTGATGAGCATACGATAGGTATTGTTGTTCCTCTGGAACCGAATGGCTGACCAGCGGATCGTGGTGGGATCGATCGTGTCAACATTCGAGAAGAACAGCATTTCCTTTTTCAGATCGCTTTTGTACTCCTGATCCACCCTCGTGTGCCGGAGCAGAAGCATAACGGTCGTTTTCAGTATCTGATTCAGGAGATTGTTTTCAGAAAGCTCGTCGTACTCGCAGGTCAGCACCCGCTTTCTGGCAAGGCGGTTCTGAATGGTCCCAGGCATATCGATCTTGCCACGGACTACTGCGCCATCCTCTTTACGGTTTAAATACTCCCGGTAAAGGCCCTGCTTTAACTGTCCGCTGATGCCCTTCGCCAGAATCGCAGCGAAGAGATTATGCATGTTCTCGAACTCTTCGGTAGCAACATCCTCATAACCGCCTTGATTCAGCGTCGTGAAGGCATACGAAAGCATATAGTATATGTTTTTTATGAAGATGCTCTTATCCTTAATCATTGAAACACACCTTGCAGAATGTTCTCCCAACGCTGGAGCTTGTTGGCGTCGTCGAACCAATACTCGCTGAGCATCGGAAGAATGTCGTAGTCAACGATGGAATGCATCCACTCCTCGGTGCAAATATCCCTGCCGCAGAAATAGCTGTGGCCGATGCAGAAGCCCTTACCCAACGATTTATCAAGAGAGATTTCACGGTTCAGGTCTTTCACCTTATTTACGAGTTCATTCAGCGTCTCGTTGTTCAGGCTATTCTGGTAATGGATGAAGCCCTCGGAATCGAATCCCGGTTCCACTTCAAAGAAGCTGAAGCGGCGACGAAGCGCATAATCGATCATGGCAAGGCTGCGGTCCGCAGTGTTCATCATACCGATAATGTAGAGGTTCTTCGGGACGGAAAATGAGAGCCCGTTATAAGCGAGGGTCGCTTTTGTGCCTCTGTAGTCCTTCTCGATCAGCATCAGCAGCTCGCCGAAGATCTTACTCATATTTCCACGGTTGATTTCGTCGATGATGAAAAAGAACTCCTTGTCCGGCTGGTTGGCGGCCTTCTGGCAGAAGCGATAGAAAATGCCATACTTCAGCTCGAAGCCGTCATCGACCGGCTTATAGCCCAGCATGAAGTCTTCGTAGGAATAGTTCTGGTGGAACTGTACGAACTCGATGCGGCTATCATCCTTTTCACCCATCATGGACCACGCCAAACGTCTGGCGGCGAAAGTCTTACCAACACCGGGAGCACCCTGCAGGATGATGTTCTTCTTGTTGCGAAGAACGGCCACAAGGTTCTCGTAGCGTTTTTCGGTCATATACACTTCATCAAGGAAGTCGCTCTTTGTATAAGCGTCAATGGAGGCTTCCTGCGCTACCGGATTCTCATCACGAATCATATCGAGGATGAAGTCAAACTCGCCTCTGGTGAGCTTGAACAGGCTGCCTTGCGGATTCTGGAAATACTCCATACGCTCCAGCTCCGGGCATCCTCTCAAGGTTGCATAATCAATCGGCGAAGTCAGGCCTTCGACCTTTTCAAAGAACAGCTTCTCGCCGTCTTGTTCTGCGCTGACACGACCGATGGCAACGATCTGCTTTACCGGATTGGATTCGTACCCTATGATCATATCGCCAGCCTTCGCATCAAGGAAGTTCTGGAAGATGCGACGCTTGTTGCCATTCTCATTGTAGAGCGTGTAGGACTGAACCTCTCCAACAGCGATGTCTGCAAAGCTCCAGATCTTCGGATTGGCATTCAACCACCAATAACCACGATCCTGCTCACCGGGAGCCGCTGTGACATACAGTTCGATACCACTGAGGTCTGCCTTGTCGAGTGCAGCAGAAAGCTCATCTCTCAGTTTCCATACAAAGCTGCCATCCTCGTCTTTTCCTGCATCACGGCCCGTATAGAGAACCGTCCACCACTGAGTGGAACCATCATCTCTGGTGTTCGGCGTGATGCTGGTGGACTCACAAATTCTTCTTGCCAATGCTACAGAGCCAGAATTATAGAAGTTCTTTGTCTCGCCGTATTTCACAGCAAGCTGAGTGCAGGAAGCCATGCCACCATAATCCTTCATGCGCTTCATGATTTCCAGCGCACCCGTCGTAAAGACGGTTTCATCCTTCAGCAGCTTGCTCCAATCCTCAACAGAGAGGCCGGGATCAAAGTCTGCGCCATACCAGCTGGTAGTATCAGGAGCAGCATCCTTCTGAGAGTAATACCGGCTGATGTAGAAACCGATGTCGATGGTCAGAGTCTTCAGTTCCGGATCAGGATAGCAGGTATCGGTCAACTGCGACTGGAACAGGTTCACCAGTTTGGTATCCTCTTTGAGGGCCACGCTGATTTCATCATAGAGCTTCAGGAAATTCCGGATGTTATCGGCATAAGCACCTTTTTTGAAGCGATAGTCAGATTCCAGCTCACTGGCGACCGTTTTTACTTCACCGAATTTGTAGATGTAATACTTATCCGGGTAGCGGAGCCATAGGTATGTGCTGATGGCATTCTCGTACTGATAATGCTGCGCTGCTCCGTTGCCGTATTTCTCCAATAGAACGGTCGACTGCATTTTGAAGGCATCCATTCTCTCGAACACATCCTTGGTCTCATCAAACAGCGCGATGAACATTGCACGGACCTCTTCGGGAGCGGATTTTGCAAAACCGACAATCATGCCCTTCGGGAAGTTGTTATTAGAAGCCAGCAGGTTGAATGTCTTATCCAGCGAACGATTCAGCATTTCTGCAAAATCAGCTGCATTCACATCCCAATTGTCCTGAAACCACTTCACGGCTTCCCATTTGTATTTTTCGTTGCCCCACTGCGTGGAGACAAAATTCTGTTTGTACTGTGCCAGTACTTCTCTCAATCGAAATTGGTCAAACATAATATCCCCCCTTTATGCCTCTCTCAGGCTTTTATAAATCTCGTCTGTAAAGATACCAAGAACCTGCCGCTTAATCTCATCGTTGCTGAGAAGAAGCGAGAAGAAATCCTGGTTCTGCTCCAAGCCCTCAATCAGCGCATCGTCAATGTCATCGAAATACGAAAACTCAAAATCCTTGACGGTATTGTTCCGTGCGCTTGTCTTCAGCTTGTCGGACTTCAGCAGAATATCCCGAATCTGCAGCATCGCTTTGACTGCCACATCGTTATCATAGGCTTTTCCCGTCCGGCTGTTGATTTCGGCTATGATCTGGGAAAGCCGTTCCTCTTTTGCTTCGGTCAGGCCAAAACTCTCCGCTGTGGGCAGCTTTACAACTGGCTGTGCTACCAGCTTCGGATCGGTATGTTCCTCGGCTTTTTTCTGAACGAAATTTGTAGCTTTGATTTTGCCATCCAAATTATAGCCGCCGCCCGGATGCTTAATGTTGATGTACGCCAACAGATAAGTGATAAAATTGTACTTCTTATGCAGGTCGGTATCCTCGAAGCAGGACACCTGCAACAAGAAATCATAGAAACGGACAAAATGCCGCATCTGAGATACGATCTCCTGTTGCTTGAGCGGCTCATACTGCTCAATCATGTTTTTCGACCGCTTGAAGAAGAAAGTCAGTTTCTGCTTATCCTTGGAGGAAATATTTCCCTTGTAGAGCAGCTCGTTGGCTTTTTCGATATCATCCGGGTCAAGCACGGTGTACGCATCAATTTGCGCTTCCAGATCATAAATCGCCGTTGGGGTTACGGATGTGGAGAGCAAAGTGGTTGTATAGTATGGTGCAAACGCTGCTTTGATATCTTCGTATGTATTTGCAAAGTCCAGCACGAAGGTTTTCTTCTCAAACGGCGGGCAGATACGGTTCAGGCGGGAGAGCGTCTGAACGGCAGATACGCCCTTCAGCTTTTTGAGAACATACATAGCGCAGAGTTTCGGCTGGTCAAACCCGGTCTGATACTTATTCGCAACCAGAAGTACCTGATATTCGTCCTTATCAAATTCTTTTGTCAGACGATCCTCCGGGAAGCCGTTCATAGAAGACTCGGAGTATTCGGTTTCATCGTCCGGGAGCTTTACCTTGCCGGAAAAAGCCACCAGTGCCTTAATATCCGTGTAGCCTTTCTTCTTGGTATAGTCCTCAAAAGCCTGACGGTACTTCACGGCGCCCTGTCTGGATGCGGTGATGACCATTGCCTTTGCCATGCCGCCGAGTTCGGGCATTACGGTTGTGCGGAAATGCTCCACGATGACCTCCACCCGCTGGGCAATGTTCGTTTCATGCAGCTCCACAAAACGGGCGATCTGCCGCTTGGCATCGACGGTCTTGCACCGAGGGTCATCTTCGATCTCTTTGTTGATTTGATAAAAGGTGTCGTAAGTCGTATAGTTCTGAAGCACATCGAGAATGAAGCCTTCCTCAATGGCCTGTTTCATAGAATAAATATGGAATGCTTCGCGCTGTCCCTTAGTATTCAGTCGGCCAAACAGTTGAAGCGTTGTCGGCTTAGGCGTGGCAGTAAATGCAAACATGGAAACATTGGCCTGTTTACCATTGCGGCGAATTTCATCCGTGATCATATCCTCCACATCGCCGTTTTCCTGCTCACCGGAGCCCAGCGACATGGTGACTGCTGCCATATCTTTACCGGCTGTGGACGAATGTGCCTCGTCGATGATAACAGCAAACCGCTTACCTTTCAGTCCCGCGACACTATCCACGATATATGGGAATTTCTGAATCGTGGTCGCAATAATCTTTGTGTTGCCATTCAGGGCAATCGCAAGATCGGCAGAATTGCACTTATCATCCATCACACGGATAAGTCCAGCTTTGTGCTCCATGCCCATAATAGCCCCTTGGAGCTGACGATCAACCACAACACGATCAGTCACGATCACAACATTGTCAAAAATAATCTTATTATCTGCATCGTGCAGTGAAGTGAGCCGATGTGCCAACCATGCAATAGAGTTTGTCTTACCGGATCCGGCGCTGTGCTGAATCAGATAATTCTGCGCAGATCCATTCTCGCGCACATCTGCCAGTAATTTGCGGATAACATCTAACTGGTGATACCGAGGAAAAATAACACTTTCGGACTTCTTTATTTTTCCGGTCAGCTCATCTTTGGTTTCCTTGACTTCAATAAAGATGAACTTGCTAATGAGGTCAAGCACTGTGTCCTTTTTCAGAATGTCCTCCCACATATAGGAGACACTGTATTTGTCTTTGAATGTGGGGTTACCCGCACCGGCATTGACGCCTTCGCCATTGCCCATGTTGAAGGGCAGGAAGAAGGTAGAGTTCCCGGCAAGCTTGGTGGTCATATAGACCTGCTCCAAATCCATTGCAAAGTTCACAAGGCACCCGGCTTTGAAGCGGAACAGTCTGGTATTCGGATCACGGTCAACACGGTACTGATAAATGGCGTCCTGGTACGACTGACCGGCGGCATTGCATTTCAGCTCAAAGGACATGATGGCAATGCCGTTCAGGAAGATGACCAGGTCGACCCGCTCATCATCGCTTGCCCAGACCTCCTCCATAACGGAGAAAATATTCTTCTCATACTTTGCCAGCAGTTCCCGGTTGAAGGTGGTAGCGGGTTTGGTATACATGAGCTCCAGCTTCATATTGGAGATTTCAATGCCGTGCTTCAGCACATCCAGCAGGCTGCCGCGCGCTTTTGTGACCTCGGCATTGATGAAGCTGACGAGGGTATCCTCCAGATCGGCTTTGTAGATTTTGCGAAGCGCCGCCATTTCATCGGGCTGGGTATCGTTCAGAAACTGAAACAGCAACTCCCGGTCCATAGCAAAGAGACGGTCATAGCTGGTTGCCTTGCGGATGATGTAACCGTTGTCCTGAGAGAGCCTGTCCATGATGAAATGCTGGTATTCTTTTTCGGTCAATATGTCATTCATGTGCCATCCACCTCCTTAATCGCTTTTCAGTCGTTTGATTAGCTGCCTTGCAAAAAGCAATGCGATTTGGTCGCAATTATACTTTGATGAGTCTATCGCTTGGAGATCTGCCACAGATTGATATTTTTTCTGAAGCTGTGAAACCGTAATATTGTGTAAAATCGGCAGGATCAGCTTTTGACCGTTTCTGTTCTGACGGTTCAAAAATTCAGAGAGTTCGCGCTCCGTCCATTCTCTGTCGAAGAAATTTTCCGATATAACAATGATTGCGAATTCTGCCTTCTTAGTGCCGTTAAGAATTCTATCTTTCCAGTTGTCACCCCATTCCAGGGATTCCTTGTCATAAAAAATTGCTACCCCAAGTTTGTTAAGCGATTGATACAGTTCTTCTACCAGATCAGCCTTATCCTTACTGGCGTGAGAAATGAACACATCATACTCCGGAACGTCTTTTGCACGGTATTTAGGAATGTTGACCGTAGAAACTCCGTTCTTTTCATCCACAAAAGCCTTGTCACTGCGAACGCTCTCCAAACAAGAAACCAATTTCTCGAATGCACCGGTTGAGCGATGAAATAGTATTGTGTTTATGCGCTGACCCAACGCATGGTCTTTAAGATAGTTGTTGTAGAAAATCTCTACATCATTCATCCACTTATCGGCCTGCTGATTCTCAGCGGCTGTTTTCAACTTGTTCGGTGGCACAATGCTTTTTGCCCGTTCCAAAAGAGAATCGAGCTGTTCTTCAAAAGTTGCCATCAAATCACCTCCTTCTTGCCAGTTACATACTCGAAAATTAGAGAGCGCTTATAAGCATCGAGAACAGCCATCTGTTCTTTCTTCTGCTCGATAATTGCGTCTACTTCTGTGACCTTGGTTTCCAGATAGTCCGCCATAGCTACCTGTTCCTCATATGGTGGCTCAAAAACCATAAGCCGAGAAAACTCGGAATAGTTCAGTCCTTGGCGGACACCGTTTCCCATGTTATAAAATACCTTCATAACATCGTATGCATGAAGAAGGAAGTGAAAATACCTCGAATCGACTTGTTTGAGTGGACAAAGGTCAATATATGCCGAAGTGATTATGCCGTGTTCCTTCACAAGCCCAGTTCGCAGACTGCGTTTATCGTTCTGCAAATCGGTGGGACGGATGATAATGTCACCTGCTTCAACGATGTTGTATGTATTAAAGCTCTCCGGTAACAGTCCATCATTGGTGTTGATGTCCTTGCGGATAACTCTGCCATAACTCAGCGACAACAGATTATCCTCTTTGCCCAGTCGATTCTTGTTTTTGCGCTCACCGTAGTAGGAATAAACAGGATGAACCGGCCAATGCACCGGAATTTCTCCAACCCACTCAATCCCGCTGTCCTTCATCTCCGCATTCGGGTTCAGCCCTTTTGTGACGGTTTCGGTGATGACAGACCGCTTGTATTGCTCCAGCGTGTCGATCTGGGACTGGATATCGGCGACCAGCGCATCGATCTCGGCACATTTAGCGTCAAGGAAATCGGCGATGCGCTGTTGCTCATCTGCGGGCGGAAACGGTATTGGCAACTGTATGAAATTCGCCCACCGCATAGCTTGTCCGTCACGCACCAGGTTTGAAGTACTACTTAATGCGTCAATATAATTGCTGGATTTAAAAAACCATTTATAGTACCGTGGTTCACGAATAGTATTGTGCGGTATCAACATGATGTAGGCAGAACTGATGCTACCAGTCTTTTCACTGTACTCCAAACCGCCCTGAAAACTTCTCATATGAATCACAAAATCGCCAGCGCATACAAGCTTCAATATGTCAAAATCCTTTTGGACTGTAACTATATTCGCTCCTGTTTTCTCCATATATTCAGTTTGCGTAATGACTCCGTATTTTTGAGAAGCAGTCAATTGTACCATACCTTGTTTTGCACGGTCTTTCCTTTGCGTAAAGTGGTATTTAGGGTTATCAATAGCCCATTCGACAGGAATTTCGCCGATCCACTGTACTCCGCTGTCCTTCATCTCTCTCATATTGACACCGCCTTACTCAAACAGTTTGGCTACACGCTCAGATACAGAAAGCTCCAATTCTGAGAATTTCGCTTCCAGTTCCTCGCTGGCTGTCGGTTGCTGATACTTATAGAAATACCGCGTGAACGGGATCTCCGCTCCGGTTTTGATAACGGGCTTCTTTGCACCAAGGTTTTCCTCGAAGAATGCGGCGGCATCCGGAATGTGCGGCAGAACCTCTCTTGCCATATAATCCTCAATGCTTTCTTCCCATTTCACCAGTTCGGTGTCCTTGGTTTCCTTATCATAGATGATGTTACCCTTGCGGTCACGCTGAATCTCGGCATTCTTGTCCATGACGGAAAGTCCGTCTGCAATCTTTTCCAGCAGCTTCTTATCTGTTGTAGCCTTGCTTAACACTTCGGTAAGATGCGGCATAAAGGCGTCCGGTGACATCCACACGGTATCACTGATGACGTGGTTCAAATCCGCAAGAATCGCATCGTAGATCGGCTTACCGACAAAAAACTTATTCAACTGTTTCTGGGCTTTACCGTCCCGCTCTTCCATCAATTCCAAGTCTGCAAATTTTACTTCGTTGTAAAGGCTGTCAAGTGCGCCTTTGCCCACCATCGCCTGAATCCGTTCCTCCGTAATGGCGTAACTGCGCTGGAGGGGCTGCATCACCGTATACTCGCGGTAAATAAACTCCTCGTTCCGATAGATTTTGCAATATTTATTCTCTGCGAAATCCGCATACAGTTTGGTAACAGCACCGCGGTCTTCGGGAGAAATCTCGTTTTTCTTATCGCCTAGGGCTTTACGCAGCTTTTTGAAGAAAGTAGAAGCGTCAATCAACTGAATCTTGCCTTTGCGCTCCGGACGCTTATTCTTGGAGAGGACCCAGATGTATGTAGCGATGCCTGTGTTATAAAACAGATCGGTGGGCAGCGCAATGATGGCTTCAATCAAATCGCTTTCCAACATCCAGCGACGAATCTGACTCTCGCCGGATGCCGTACCGCCGGAGAAGAGCGGGCTGCCGTTTTCGATGATTGCAGCACGGCCAAAGTTGTCGTCCATTTTGTCAATGGCAGACTGGAGGAACAGCATCTGCATATCACCGGAACCCGGCAGGCCTGCGCCCCAACGACCATCAAACCCTTTCTGATACTCTGTGCTGACGGCATCTTCGACACCTTCAGCAGCGTCCTTGCCGCCCCAGGCGGTGCCGAACGGCGGATTTTCCAGCACAAAGCGCATCTTCGTGCCCTTAAATCGGTCGGCTTTCATGGTGTCCTGATAGCAGATGTTTTCGGCGTTCTGCCCCTTGATGAGCATTTCGGCAAGGCACATAGCGTAAGATTCCGGGTTGATCTCCTGACCAAACAGGCGCACATCCGCAGAAGGATTATAACGCTTGATGAAATTATAGCCGGTGGAGAGCATACCGCCCGTTCCGCAGGCCTGATCCAATATGGTGATGACCTTGCCATCGTCAAAGATATCATCGCAGCCTTCGGCAAGCAGAATATTGACCATCAGCTTAATGATGTCGCGGCCGGTGTAGTGGTCGCCAGCTTCGGCGTTTTCAGAGAACTTACGGATCAGTTCCTCGAAAATATATCCCATCTTTACATTGTCGATGGTGCGAGGATTGAGATCAAGCTCGGAGAACGCCTTGATGACGGAAAGCAGACGGTTATTCTTATCCATCTTGTCGATTTCTTCACCGAAGTTCAGACCGCGCTCCTTGGACATCAGAATTTCCAGCACGTTTGCAGAGAAACCCTGCAGATAACTCTTGAAATTGGCGGCAATGTGGTCTGCGTCATTTACAAGTTCTGCAAGGTCAAACTCACTGGTGTTATAAAACTGGAAGCCGGAAATACGATACATCGCCTTTGCCGGGAAATTCGGGTTTGCTTTGAACTGGTCGACAACCTTCTGCTTGGTGGGCGCAAGCGCACACTCAAAGCGGCGGATGATCGTCATAGGAATGATGACATCCTTGTACTTGTCGCTGCGGTACGGTCCACGCAGTTTGTTTGCGATGGACCAGATAAAGTTTACTTCCGTGGAAACATCGACAGGTGAATCGTCCCACATTGCGTCTATAATCTGCTTATCAGCCATTTGCCGTTTACCTCACTTTTCTTTATGGTTACTCTAAAACGCTTTCATTACGATTCATCACTTGTTCTTTTCGCTGAAGCGCTAATCTTCTCGTCATCAATAAACTCCATAATATCTCCGACATCGCATTTCAATGCGCTACATATACGCAGCAAAACATCTGTGTTCACGTTTCCGCCTTTGCCGAGCTTCGCAACGGAATTGGCACTGATGCCGCTCATCTCTCGTAAAGTCTTTTTGTTGATTCCGCGGTCAATAAGAAGTTTGAAAAGTTTGTTGTAGCTGAAACGCATTTGCATTACCTCCGTGTTTTCTTTCTCTTGCTACAGTTACTATTTCACGTCATTTAGGAAGCCATACCGTTTGCCTGGGGACTCGATCTTCTCGAATGTCTCCACAACCGCACCATGCTTTTCATAGTCCAGATGCGGAATGTGGTCAAGGTTCTCAATAATGATAAGCTGTCCTTCGTCCTGGTGATTCATGAAATAGCGATAAAGTCCGGCTCTCATGCTGTCAGGCATGGTCTCATCCATGCCGTCATCAAAACCGTGAAGCGGCGTATCGATGATGAAGATGTGCGGATCAAACTTGGCATTGACCGAGAGATATTTCCGCAGCATCATAATCATCACGGTGTTCAGATACGAACGGTAGCCCTTGCCGTGGCTTGTGCCTTTGTCCTCTCCATTGACTTCGATATCAAAAGTACTGAAATTGAAGTGCGCCCGCAACAAGCCGGAATAGCAACATTCCTTGAGAATGCTGTCGGCGTACTCGGACATTGTGGTAGCGAAATCATCCCCGAAGTAGTCCTTGGGGTGGTATTCAATGGACTTGTCATCCTTCTGCTCTGTCTCTAAAGCCGTCAGGTCGTTTCCAAAATCCGTGGCGTAGGTCTCAATCAGGGCAATTTCACTTGAGATGCGAAGATAGGACTTGTACGCATTCACCGTATTCTGTTGTTCATTTTCCTGCGGGCGGAGTTCTGTCTTTATTTTAGATTCAAGAGCATCACGCTGACGTTTTAACTCTTCAAGTTCAGCCCGGATTTCTTTTTTCCTGTCCTCCACATCTTTCTCTGTATCTTCAAGTCCAGAAAGCTGCGCTATCGTCCGCTCCATCTCAACCTTAGAAGAAGCAATGTAGGATACACGTTTGCGGGGAGCAATCGTTCCTTCGCAATACGGACATTTTGTTGACTGCGGAACTTTCTGGTATGCTTCCTCACCTTCAACAATGAGAGAAAGCCGCTGAATATCTGCCTTGTACTGCACTGCAAGCCTGTGGTAGCGAGTCAGTAAGACATCGCATTCTGCTGCACGTTCCTCCGCTTCAAGGATGGAGGACAGAATCCTCTGGCTTTCCGCCAACGCACGGTCGATTTTTCTCTGCGTCTCCTGCAGTGCGGCGGTCGCTTTCGCTATCTGTTCCTCTACATCTGCACCCTCGAAAATATGAAGGTCCTTTTCAAGCTGCTCCTTACGTTCTGCGGCGTCTTGTATTTTACGATTAACATATTCCTTCACAGCAACACGGCGTGCTTTCTTTATTTCCTTTTTCTCCTGCGCATCCGTTTCCGTGAACGTTCTGCCCGTAATCAAGAACAAAAGCGCAGACAGGAAGAGGGTGTTTTCCATATAGCGATGCTTTGGCTCCACGATGGAGTCAATATCATCCACCCGGTTTTCATCCAAATAAAACACTCTCAGGAGGTTCCGCCATGTGAGCCGTTTCTTCTCAAACCGGGCATTTGCTACGATCATGGTTTCCTGCTCAATGCCGATAAGTTTCAGCCACACCTCATTCAACGGAGGATTTTTCGCTCCCTTGCGATAGTTGACATCATAGGTGCCACTAGCGATTCCATCTATGTTGCTGGACACCTCAACCTGATTCTTTCCTACCGTCCGATGGAGCGTGACTTCTCCCTCGTTGTCATTGGATGCAACAATCATGGACACGCCATCGTACTTTGCTGTTTCCTTAAACGGTTTATCTACGGAGCCGCCGAAGATAAAGTCGATACAATTTGCCACGCAGGTCTTGCCGCTGTCTGAGCGTCCCTGTATGATAGTCAGTCCTTTTCCGAAGGTGACGCTGGCATCGCCCTTGACTGCACTTTTCGCTATCACTTTTTTAATGTAAAACCCAGACATTGCGCTACCTCCTTAAAGATTTTGTGGACTGCTTGTTTATCGCATTAAGTAGTTGCACATCGCTACTATCCTTATATCTCTCTACAACAAGCCGGATCAGTTCTTTATACCTACTGGCATATTCCGATTGGAAACCCTCGCTCATTTTTCTACCGTTTTCCGAAATTGAGTAGAGAATACCCCCTTCGCCATCTACAGCGACAACAAGTCCATCAACCACAAGGTCTTTTATTGCAGCCTTTGTGAGATTCCTTCTCGCAGACAATTCGCTGAATGCAAAACCGTTCTCGCCGTTCAGAGACCTGTCCGCAATGCCGAAGTCCTCGCAGTAAACAGCAATGAAATCGTAAGCTGTGATTCTGTCATGCGTTATTGCAGCGTTCACAACATCCAATAGCAGCACTACATGAAGAGAGATCTCGAATGGCGTATTGAAAAGTCTGTTACTCATCTATGTTCACCCACGACTCAATCACGCCGTCATTCACCAATATGTGGCAGATGCCTTTCTTTTCTAAATTGCCGATCAGATTTCTCATCTGGCTGAGTACGGAACTGTCGAGGGTGGTGCTTGTGATTTTCTCAAGGACGGCATTCAGCCTCGCATAGCCGTCATCGTAATCCTTCCAATAAGTAGTGTTGATTCCGTGCCAAGCGTCATCCTTCAATTTGTCGAACTCATCCTCGCCGTCATCAAAGATATCCCGCACGGAACGTTCGATACTGGCAGCACTGTAATACGCCATGCGCTGTTCTTTGTAGTTTTCCGCATACCGTTTGGGCAGGGTCGGAACATCATCTGCCGTAAAGTTGTCCTTTTCCAGCTTCTGAGCATACGCCTCATATAAGGCACGGATGTAATCCAGCTCATGCTTCCCAGTATCATCTGGTACGAGTGCCTGATGAATGGTAATGACTTCACCGGATATATGTAGCTTATCGCCTCTGCGCTCTATTGTCGCAGGGGCTATATTTTTTAGTTTTCTTCCTGTTTCCATGCGCTGATAGTTCAGCACGGTTACATCATCGGACAAACCATCAGCGCGGCGGTGGATGATCTGAGCCAGAATATTGGCGCAAGCCCTCCCAACCTCGGAAGTCTCAACATCGAAACCAAACTCAATGAGTTTATCCCTCATATGGTTAAGAGCATCAAAGGAATATGTATCCACAAAATCCGAAAATCTTGCTTCGTCAATTCTCGGAGCAATAATTGCAGCTTTCTTCTGTGAAATAGACAATCTGCCGCTATAATAGGCCTCTCTCGTTGATTTACTTAACTCATAAATTGGATTTGCTGTTTCTTCCAGTGCCATATCATCAAGAATCGCATCAATTAAAACAGCGACAAACTCGCTGGCGGTCGCTTTTTCTCCGTAATTATGATGCATGAATTGCGCAAGGTCACAGAATTTCAAACTGATGCCTCCCTTATCTGTAATAGGCAGCCATGTAGGCGAACATAGGCAAACCTACGAAATCTGAAAGATCCGTTTTCTATAATAAAAGACGTAATAGGCAAGCGGAATGCACTTTGAACGCAAAAGTTAAAATGTCTATTTCAAATTATACCACATCCAAACGCGAAAATCAATATAAGTTTGCGAACGCGGAACTTATTTCCCAAAACGTGTTCGTTAATTTGCGATTGCAAGTGGTAAAAACACCGCCAGATACCGCATCACCCGATCACTGATGGCTCAACGGCATCTGGCGGAACAAGTAAATAATGTAGCTGCCTTTTGAGCGGGTTTGCTGCAGACCGAAGCGGAGGTTTCCGTTTGGACTGCGGTTGGTTTTTCACACCCATTTTGCGGCAGCGCCCAAAGTCCTCCGTTTCGAGAAATCAAAACGGAGGACTTTTTATGAAAATCAAATACGCATTCTTGGACGGAACAGTGACGGAGGTCGAGGTTTCTGACGAAATCGGTGCCGTCATCATCGACAGCCGTAAGGCGGAGCACGCGCAGGACGAGCGTCATCGCTACCATTGCTACTCCTACGACGCCATCGACTACGAGGGCGAGGAGTACGGTGCTTGCGACGAATATGCCGTAGAGGATGATTCGGCAGAACAGACCGCTCGTATCCGAGAAGCCTTCTCGCATTTGACTGCCACCCAGCAGCGCCGGCTTCGACTGTACGCAAACGGCAAGACCCTGCGGGAAATCGCTGCCATCGAAGAGGCCAGCTTTCAGTCTGTTTCCGAGTCCATCGAGGCGGGCAGAAAAAAGTTTTTGAAATTTTTCCACCAGACACCCTGACAAATCCCCGATTTTTCTGGGTACACCGGAAGGCAACAAAATACAAGCCCTCCGGAAAGGACGGTAACCCCGTATGAGACACAACTTAAATATCCGTGTTTCAGACAAGCCCAAAAACGGCGGTGTAGTCGCTTGCAGAACGGTCAGCATCCGCGAAAAGCTCTTCACCCTGCTTCTGGGACCCAAGCAGAAGGTTATGGTTGTGGTTCCCGGCAACTCGGTCGAGTCCATTGCCATCACCGAAGTTCCGATGGGAGGTGGCACACATGAGTAAGGTCAAGCTCCTGCTCGATGTGGTCGAGGATCTTCGCTCCCTGGCGGACAGCGTTCAGGCTGTGGCAGATGCCATGCTGCAGAATGAGCCGACTGTTGATGCAGAGCCGAAGACACCTGCACCTGCTCCCAAAAAGGAACTGACGCTGGAGGAAGTCCGAGCAGTCCTCGGTGAAAAGAGCCGAGCCGGATTCACGACCGAGATCCAGGCGCTCCTTAAAAAGTACGGTGCTCCGAAGCTCTCCGGCATCGACCCCAAGCACTATGAGGCGCTGCTCAAAGATGTGGAGGTGCTGAAAGATGCCCCCTAATCGTCACGCAGTCCTCTCGGCCTCTTCCTCCCACCGCTGGCTTCACTGCAATCCCTCCGCTCGATTGGAATTAGAGTTCGAGGACAGAGAAACGGAAGCCGCAGCCGAAGGCACCGCCGCCCATGCGCTGGCGGAACACAAGCTCCGCAAGGCGCTGAAGATGCGCTCCACCCGCCCGGTCAGCAAGTACGACTCCGACGAAATGGAGATGTACACGGACGGCTACCTGGAATTCGTTCTGGAAGCCATCGAGGAAGCCCGGCAGGACTGCCCGGACCCCAAGGTGCTCATTGAGCAGCGGCTGGACTTCTCCTGCTATGTGCCGGATGGCTTCGGCACCGGCGACTGCCTTATCGTGGCGGACAAGCTCCTCCACATTATCGATCTGAAGTACGGCCAGGGCGTGTTGGTGAATGCCGAGGAAAATCCGCAGATGATGCTGTATGCGCTCGGCGCACTCCGTATCTTCGATTGTCTCTACGACATTGAGACAGTTTCTATGACCATCTACCAGCCGCGCCGAGAGAATGTCAGCACCTGGGTCATTTCCGTTGCCGAGCTTCGGGATTGGGCGGAAAAGACACTGAAACCCAAGGCCGAGCTTGCCTTCAAAGGCGAAGGTGAATACTGCCCCGGAAGCTGGTGCCAATTCTGCAAGGCGGCGGTCAAGTGCCGAGCCAGAGCCGATGCCAAGCTCCAACTTGCCAAATACGAGTTTGCCCAGCCGCCTCTGCTTTCCGATGCTGAGATCGGCGACATTCTCGGCAAGCTGGATGATCTCACCAAATGGGCAAATGAACTCATGGCCTACGCCCAGGAAGCAGCGGTCAACCACGGAAAACAGTGGCCCGGCTACAAGCTGGTGGAGAGCCGCACCAATCGCAAGTACACCGACGAGGATGCCGTTGTCGCTGCTGCCCGTGCGGCCGGGTATACCGACATCTTCAAGAAGTCCCTCATTCCCATCACCGAGATGGAGAAGCTCATGGGCAAAAAGACCTTTGCCGAGGTGCTCGGCGGTCTGGTCGTCAAACCCAAAGGAAAGCCGACGCTCGTTCCCGCATCCGACCGGCGTCCGGCGATTACGACCACGGGTGCAAAACAAGACTTTACCGACTATAAAGGAGAACTGTAATTATGGCTAACAAGATGAATTCGACCAAAGTTGTGACCGGCGTTGTCCGCCTGTCCTACGCAAACGTGTGGGAGCCTGCCTCTATTAACGGCAGCAACCCCAAGTATTCCGTGTCCCTCATTATTCCGAAATCCGATAAGCAGACCCTCGACGCCATCAACGCCGCCGTGGACGCTGCCATCAAGGAGGGCGTCGCCAAGTTCGGCGGGAAGATCCCCAACAAGGCGGCTCTGAAGCTCCCGCTCCGTGACGGCGATACCGAGCGTGACGATGAAGCCTACAAGAACAGCTTCTTCGTAAACGCCAACAGCACCACCGCGCCCCAGATCGTGGACCGCAGCGTCCAGCCGATCCTTGACCGCTCCGAGGTGTATTCCGGCTGCTACGCCAGAGTGTCCGTCAACTTCTACGCCTTCAATTCCAACGGTAACCGCGGCATCGCCTGTGGTCTTGGCAACATCCAGAAGGTTCGTGACGGTGAGCCTCTCGGTGGCAAGTCCTCTGCGGCTGACGATTTCGCCACCGACCTGGACGACGACTTCCTGTCCTGAGAAAGGAGTGCAACACAATGGAACTGATTCAGAACATCCTGGTAACCGCCCTCCTTGGCATCTGGGCCTGCCTCAGCATCGGCTTCTTCGTTTGGTTGGTGCAGGGCATCAGCAATGACCACAAGCGTGAAAAGCGTGAGAAGGAGCAGGCTTCCCGTGACCTGGAGTACCACGAAAAGCGCATGAGAGAACTGAAGTAACCCCGGACGGCTCTGTGGGTGGCAGAAATTGACCTCTGCCACCCATATTCCGTAGGAAGGAATGCGTATGAAAACACTTAGCATCGATATTGAGACATTCTCCTCCGAGAACCTCACCAAGTGCGGCGTGTACCGCTATGCCGAAACCCCGGACTTTGAGGTCTTGCTTTTCGGCTATTCGGCGGACGGCGCACCGGTGCAGGTCGTAGATTTGACTGCCGGAGAAACGATTCCTGCTGATGTCCGCTCTGCGCTGACCGACCCTGCCGTGACCAAATGGGCATTCAATGCACAATTCGAGCGCGTGTGTCTGTCCCGCTATCTCGGATACCCGACTGGACAATATCTCGACCCGTCCTCCTGGCACTGCACGATGGTCTGGGCGGCAACGCTGGGTCTGCCGCTTTCGCTGGAAGGCGTCGGTGCCGTGCTGGGTCTGGAAAAGCAGAAGCTCAAAGAAGGCAAAGACCTCATCCGGTATTTCTGCACTCCGGCAAAAGCAAGAGACGGTTCGCCCATTCGACATTATCCGACAGATGCGCTGGAGAAATGGTCGCTTTTCAAAGCCTACAACCTCCGGGATGTGGAAACGGAAATGTCCATTCAGCAGAAGCTCTCCAAGTTCCCGGTCACGGAGTCGGAGTGGCGTAACTACACCCTCGACCAGCAGATCAATGACCGGGGCATCATGCTCGACCGCACCCTCGTCACCCAGGCGATTCGCTGCGATGAACGCTTCAAGCGGATGCACATGGAGCAGGCCCGCTCGGTGACCGGCTTGGATAATCCGAACAGTCCGGTGCAGCTCAAGGCGTGGCTTGCCGAAAAAGGCGTGGAGGCGGATTCACTCTCCAAAGCCGCCGTGGCAGATATGCTCGAAAAGGCGGACGGCGAGGTGGAGCTGGCACTCTCCCTGCGGCAGGAGCTTGCCAAGAGCAGCGTCAAGAAATACACGACCATGCAGACCGTTGTGGGTTCGGATGACCGGGCCAGAGGGCTTATCCAGTTTTATGGTGCCAACCGCACCGGTCGCTATGCCGGTCGACTCATCCAGGTGCAGAACCTGCCGCAGAACCATCTGCCGGATCTGGACACCGCACGGGCACTGGTCCGCAGTGGCAATACGGACGCCGTGGAAATGCTCTATGACTCCGTACCGCTGGTACTGTCTGAGCTTATCCGCACCGCCTTTGTGCCGAAACCCGGCTGCCGCTTTTATGTGGCAGACTTCTCCGCCATCGAGGCGAGAGTCATCGCGTGGATCGCTGGGGAACATTGGCGGCAGGAGGTTTTTGCAAAGGGCGGCGACATTTACTGCGCTTCCGCTTCGCAGATGTTCCATGTCCCCGTGGAAAAGCACGGTGTGAACGGGCATCTGCGACAGAAAGGCAAAATTGCCGAGCTGGCTCTTGGCTACGGTGGCTCCGTGGGTGCGCTGAAAGCAATGGGCGCACTGAACTACGGTTTGCAGGAAGAAGAACTGAAACCGCTGGTGGATGCCTGGCGTCTGTCCAACCCCCATATTACAAAGTTCTGGTGGGATGTGGACAAAGCAGCTTCCACCTGCGTCCGAGAGCGAACTGCCACAGAAACACACGGCATTCGCTTCTATTATCAGAGCGGCATGATGTTCGTGGTGCTGCCTTCCGGCAGACGGTTGGTGTATGTGAAGCCGAAAATGGGGCTGAACCGCTTCGGCAATGAGTCCGTGACCTATGAAGGTGTCGGCGAACAGAAAAAGTGGCTGCGGCTGGAAAGCTACGGACCCAAGTTCGTGGAGAACATCGTCCAGGCAACAGCAAGGGACATTCTTGCGGAAGCTATGCTCCGGCTGAATGCTGCCGGGTACCGCATCGTCATGCACATCCACGATGAAGCGGTCATCGAAGCACCGCCGGATACTTCTTTGGAGAATATTTGCTCCGTCATGGGGCAAACGCCCACTTGGGCATCGGGGCTTCTGCTCCGGGCAGACGGCTATGTCTGCGATTTTTATAAGAAAGACTGAGGTGACCCAAATGGGAGTCAATAAATTTAATTGCGAGGGGTATTACGACCCCACTGCCTACGAGGCACTGACGAAGATCGAGCAGGAAGCCAAGGCACTTCGAGCCTTCCGTCCTGTGGTATATATCTGCTCTCCGCTGGCCGGGGATATGTTGAAGAACCAGGAGAACGCCCGTACTTACTGCCGCTTCGCCGTGGAAGCCGGGTGCGTACCCATCGCACCGCACATCTATTTCACCCAATTCATGAATGACAATGACCGCAGGGAGCGTGACTTGGCACTGTTCATGGACATCGTCCTACTCTCCAAATGCGCCGAGCTGTGGGTGTTTGGAGAGAAAATCACCAGCGGCATGAGCATCGAGATCGAGAAAGCAAAACGAAAAGGTCAGCTTATCCGTTACTTTACCGAAAACTGTGAGGAGGTACACAGATGAAGATCGCAGTCGGCAATAGCCGCATGGATAAAAAGTGGAAGAACCAGGACATCTCCTGGGCGGATCTCTGCGCCCGCTGCGGCAGCACCATCCGTACCACGGAAACGGTCGAAGAATACCGCAAGCTGAAAAAGGGTCAGCAGGACGGCATCAAGGATGTGGGCGGTTTTGTCGGAGGGCATCTCCGGGAAGGTCGCCGCAAAAACGGCATGGTGCTGTGCCGCTCTCTGCTCACGCTGGATATGGACTACGGCACCCCGGATATCTGGGATGAAATTACGCTGTTCCACGATTTCAAGTGCTGCGTCTATTCCACCCATAAACACACGCCGGAGCATCCCCGCCTTCGTTTGCTCATTCCGCTGAAGCGGGAAATCAGGGAGGAGGAATATCCGGCAGTCGCCCGCATGGTGGCAAAGGAGATCGGTATCGACCTCTTTGACGATACCACTTACGAGGCATCCCGGCTCATGTACTGGCCTTCCACCTCCTCTAACGGCGAGTTTTTCTACAAGGTGCAGGACGGTGCAGAGCTTGACCCGGATGAGTACCTTTCCCACTACGATGATTGGCACGACGCCTCCACCTGGCCGGTTTCCAGCCGCCAGTCCGAGGTGATGCAGCACAGTATCGCCCAGCAGGCCGACCCGCTGACAAAGCCGGGTGTGGTGGGTGCTTTCTGCCGAGCCTATACCGTGGAGGAAGCCATCGATGCCTTTCTCTCGGAAGTGTATGCGCCGTCTGCGATGAACGGCCGTTACGACTATATCCCCGCCGATTCGTCTGCCGGTGTCATCCTCTACGACGGCAAGTTCGCATACAGTCACCATGCCACCGACCCGGTCTGTGGTCGGCTGCTGAATGCTTTTGACCTGGTGCGACTGCACCGCTTCCGTGACCTGGACGATAAGTGCGCCCCGGATACCGCACCCGGCAAACTGCCGTCCTTCCAAGCAATGTCGGATTTTGCCCTCAAGGACGAGAAAGTCAAAGCGGTCTTTGCCGAGGAGCGCAAAGCCCAAGCAAGCGAAGAATTCTCCGACGAGGACTGGCAGAAAGCCTTGGAGCTGGACAAGGCCGGCAAGGTAAAAAACACGCTGCAGAACCTCACCGTAATCCTCATGAACGACCCGCTTCTGAAACCGCTGGTGTTCAATCAGCTTCTGGACGGCATGGAGATCAAGGGCGATGTGCCCTGGCGGCATCCCTCGAAATTCTGGCGGGATGCAGACGATGCCCAGCTCATCAGCTATGTGGATTCCCACTACGGCACCTTTTCTGCAAGAAACTATGACATCGCCGTGGCGAAGGTCACGGACGACCGCTCCTACCATCCCATTCGGGAGTTCATTGAAAATCTGCCGGAGTGGGACAAGGTTCCCCGTGTGGACACGCTGCTCATCGACTACCTTGGTGCCGATGACAACGAATATGTCCGTGCCGTCACCCGGAAGACCCTCTGCGCCGCCATCAAGCGGGTGCTATATCCCGGCTGCAAATTTGACTCCATGCTGGTGCTGAACGGTCCCCAGGGTGTCGGTAAAAGCACCCTTATCGCCAAGCTGGCCGGAGAGTGGTTTTCGGACAGTCTGAACCTGGGCGACACCAAGGATAAGACCGCTGCCGAGAAGCTGCAGGGGTACTGGATCTTGGAGATCGGCGAACTGGCGGGGCTGAAAAAAGCCGAGGTGGAGACGCTGCGATCCTTCCTCTCCAGGCAGAATGACATCTACCGTGCGGCATTCGGCAAGAGAGCTACACCGCACCTGCGTCAGTGCGTGTTTTTCGGCACAACCAACGCCGAGTCCGGCTATCTCCGGGACACCACCGGAAACCGCCGTTTCTGGCCG
>OHEO01000069.1_pt1 | contig 68370 bp, 56 predicted proteins | sample 1567311 | NCBI WGS metagenome assembly OHEO01 (sample SAMEA3879602, study PRJEB24766) | human gut metagenome | biome: human-associated habitat; feature: feces | place: USA | collected 1985/1987
TAAAGTCTTTTATTCCACCGCTTCAAGCGGTGGTTTATTTTTGCTAAAGCTACAATCAAAACTGAAGTATATAACATATTTTCCGTCATCATATAAACTAAATGTACCATCATCTCTGAGTGTTATATAATCGCCGTAATTTTTGTACAGATAATCGCTGAAAGCTCCATATGTCACATAACCGTCAAAATCCGTAAAGAAAGATATTATAGGACACTCGACCATAATTGCCTTGCCTCGTCCTATAACCGGGTGTCCGTCAATATAGTCTTTCCTGCAATAGTAGATATCAAGACCATCCTTTTCGTAGCAGGCATAATATCCGGTATAAATGCTGGCTGTAATTCCCCATACGTCGGCAAAATCGTTGTCAAAATAATACTGTATATTGTCCGGAAGCGCTATTGTTCCATTGGTAACAGCAGGAGCTTCAGCCTGTGTTTCGGCAGGTGTTGTTTCCGGTGCAGGTGTTGTCTGCACTGTAGTTTCGGGTGTTGTCTGTGCTGTTGTCACCGCTGTTGTCTGAGGCGGTGCCGTTGTGGTATCTGGAGCTTCGGACGGCTCGTTTTGGGAAACATCGGGTACGGAATAATCCGCTCCGTCCTTGTCGTAGATACCGCCGAAAAGCCCGCTGCCGTTTGTCTCAGTCACGAGCGACATCTGCTTTTCGTTTACGTTTGCGGTGCAGGTGTCACTGTAGGTCTGACCGCCTGCAACTATTGTAAGTATCAGCTTTCCGTCCGCTATATCGTATGTACCCTCGTCGGATTGTGCCGTGACCGTGCCGTCTGCCGCCGTCTGCTTATATGACAGCTCCTTGTTGTCCTTGAATCTCAGCTCGTATGTACTGTCGCCTGCTTTCTTGTACCAGGCACCGTAAATGTTTACGGTGTTCAGTTCCATTGTTGCGCTGACCGCAGGCTGACCGTTATCCTTCTGACCGCTTATTACAAAATAGGCAACCAGTGCGACAGCTATTACTGCAATAACCACACACAGTACGATTATGTTGTTCTTCTTCGAACTTCCCTGTTCCATACTTATTCCTCCTCGTTTTTCTTTTTCAGAAGTTTTCTTATAGTCCTCTCCGAATAGTTATACTCGGCGGCTATCTTATTAAGCGAATCAGATGTGCCGTCATAGGTTTTTTCCGCCTCCAGTGCGACATATTCCTTAGAATAAAGCCGTGTGGGGAAATTTATCTGACTGCCCTTCATCTGATTGTACAGCTTAACGGTATTTTCGAAGCCGATAATTTCACATATCGCCCCATACACACCGTTAAGTGATTCCGATTTGTTATTCTTATCCATGTCATCTCCCGAAATCTGTAATTTAATAACTTTATTATATACTGTTGACTGCATTTTTTCTTCTGCCCTTTTCCACGCAAAAAGACTTGGAAAATAGCTTTGAAAACCGCTTGAAAACACATTGCAATGTTCGTTTTTCAAGTATATTAAACCACCGTTTGCTACATTATTTATGTATGGATTGAAAACTGTTTGGAAAAAGGGATAAAAAAATTCCCGACCTGTCATAAAACAGATCGGGATGTATATTGGATTTTACTTTGCCGCATGTGAGGACTTTATCATAATCAGCATACTTCTGAACTGAACGCTCAGCATATCCGAAATCTCGTTTTCGCTGAACAGACAGATGTTGGATGAAAGCAATACACCTATACCGTAGGTGAATATCCAGACGTGCCTGAATAAAGTCATAGCGTCCTCTTTTGAAAGCGAGTAATCGTTCATTATATACTCAATGCACTTGTCAGCCGTAACGCCGAGCATAGACGAGAACATTTCCTCAAAATTGAAAGTATGAGCCTGTTCCTTCATAAAAAGAAGCCTGAACAGCTTCGGCTTTTCCTTTGCAAAAGTAATCATCTGTATGCCCACCTGCTTGAATGCGGGCATATCAGGCGTTTCTTTTTCCGCATACTGTCCGAACACCTTCATAGCAGACTCACGTACAGTGCTTTCAAGCTCCTCCATATTTCTGAATGCCGTAAAGATAGGGCGTGTCGATGTTCCCATAGCCTCTGCAAGACTTCTTGCGTTCAGCGATTCAGCACCGCTCTCGGCAACTATTCCGAGTGCTATTTCGGTTATCTCTTCTCTTGTATATTTTGCCCTGGGTGGCATAATATCACCTCGTGATATGGATTTTTCTGTAATGCTTGTTGCGTAATGCTCATATTATAGCATTATAGCACCGGTTTTTCACTCTGTCAACTGTTTTGGATAAGAACGATATTTTTACCTGCGGCATTTTGATAAGCTGTCTTAAAGATTAATTTTATTAAATCAAATTATTGACATTCGTCTAATATTATGTTATTATAAAAAAACTTTCAGGGAGGTATAAGCATGAACGAACAGAACAATTATCAGCAGCCTGTTGAACAGAACTTTCAGCAGGACAAACAGGGCTATCAGCAGCCCGCACCGCAGTATCAGCAACCTGCACCGCAGTATCAGCAGCCATACGGACAGCAGTTTTACGGACCGGTAAGACAGCTCAATACACGCAGAGGTCTTCTTAAGCTGATTCTGTTATCGATTATAACTTTCGGAATTTATCCGTTTGTTTTCTTTTCCGGAATTTCAGAAGATATAAATCTTATCGCAAGCAGATTTGACGGAAAAAAGACAATGCACTACTGCCTTATGGCGTTTATCATCGGGCCTCTTACATTAGGTATCGGTTTTATCGTATGGTTCCATAACCTTTCTTCAAGAATGGGCAACGAGCTTGCAAGACGTGGCATAGCATATTCTTTCGGTGCTTCGGATTACTGGCTATGGAACGTTCTGGGAAGCCTTATCATTATCGGACCGTTTGTTTATCTGCACAAGCTCGCAAGAGCGTCTGTGCTTCTTGCACAGGATTATAATGTCAGAGGATAAAAGTAAAACCGGAGTTTTTTGCTCCGGTTTTATGTTATCCGTTATTCAAATCGGCTATTTCGTCAATATGACTGTAAATATACTCTTGTGCCGCCGGCGGATAAAGCACAGCTGTATATTCATCTCCGCTCATTGATGTTCTCTGCTCGGTAAATATGCCAAGCTGTAAACCTTCGTCGGTTGGCAGTCGGCGTTTTCTGCCGCCAGGAAGTTCTGTATTTTCAAGTATTCCCTGTTTTTCGAGCCACTGTGCAATCATGCCCACCTTTAACATTCCTTCTCCTTCACAAACGCTTTTATTTACAGTTGCCGTCATTACAGAAACCGAAACAGCCTCAGACGTAGGAACTAAATTATTTCTTATTTCATCAGTAACGACAAACGGTTTTCTTGGTTTTTTCTCAGATTTTGTGCTATTTTCAGATACAATTGCATCTATATTATCAATTACAAATTGTTGAGCTTTTTTACTTAGTAATATACAATTGTATGGAAATCCTTTAGCCGTGAATCTGCGTTCTTCAATAAGACCTTCCTCTTCTCCGACTGAAGTAACACGCCTTCTGCGTTTTCCGTCAATATCGTTGTATCTCTGAATCAAATCAAGTTCGGTAAGCCATTTCGATACGATGCCGCTTTTAATTTGTCTGCAATTATGCTTTATTAAAGCAACGTTTATCATATCATTGACAGCTTTCGGTGTAATATTATCATCAATCGCCACTAATTCTGAGCGTACCTCATCTGTTATAATGCAATTGCCATCAGCAATTGTTCCGGAATAAACAGGCGATACTTCTCCACCGTTTTCGATAATCTTTTCAAGTATCCCCGAAATGTAGAAAAAGCATCGTGACAGCTTGACGTTATTGATAATATCGCCGTCCGGCACAGGCTTATCGGTAAAAGGGTCTATTCCGTTTGCGAGCTTGTCTATGTATTCCTTGGCGTGCTTCATGGTTTCGAGTTCTGTAGGCATAGCGATTCCTCCGTAAAAATATGTTAATTTATTTTAGCACAGATGAATTCTGATTGCAATGTTATTTGCAAAATCAGAACGGTTTGCCGTATTTTCTGCGTTCTGATTTTTCACCAAAAATTTCATCTTATATTTAAAATTTCTCCGAACATAATAATGTTGCAAGGTCAAAAGGACCTGCATAACAAATACGGAGGAAAACAACAATGGCTAGTACCAATAAAAAGAACAAGGCAGCATTAAACAGCATCAAGATGCAGGCTGCAAGCGAAGTAGGCGTACCCCTTAAGGATAACGGTTACAACGGTGACCTTACTTCAAAGCAGGCAGGTTCAATCGGCGGTCAGATGGTCAAGAAGATGATCGAATCCTACGAAATGTCAAACAAGCAGTAACCTGAAATATTGCGATCGGTCCGGTGCCATTCAACAGGCATCGGACCGATTTATTTGCATAATAATATACGCACGGACTTTTGATGAAAGAAATCCGCTCAAAAAATTCAAATAATGTGAAAAAGATATTGAACTTTTGCAAGAATAGTGCTATAATTTTCTTTGTACAATTAGTCGGTACTGCAAGCATACATAATTTTCCTGTGCTTTCATCAGACAGATGCTGAAAGGAAACGGTATTTCGCTTGCATAAGGCAGACGAGCTGCCGCTATGGCGGAAATTACGGCGAGAAAATCGCTTTCAGGAAGGAATGTTTTTACAATGGAAATCAAAATTGAGAAAACTAAAACACCTAAGGCAAAGCCCGTTGACGAAACAAAGCTCGGTTTCGGTCACATCTTTACCGATCATATGTTCGTTATGGAATATGACACGGGCAAGGGCTGGCATGACGCAAGAATAGTTCCCTACGGGGATATTTCTATTTCGCCTGCCGCTATGGTTCTTCACTACGGACAGGAAATCTTCGAGGGTATGAAGGCATACAGAACTCCCGACGGCAGCATTCAGTTCTTCCGTCCGGAAGAAAATTTCAAGAGAATGAACATCTCCGCTGAGCGTCTTGTTATCCCTCAGTTAAACGTTGACGATTGCTTACAGGCTCTCCACGAGCTTGTAAAGATAGATGCGGACTGGGTACCTCATACAGACGGTGCTTCGCTCTACATACGTCCGTTCATATTTGCCGCTGACCCGTTCCTCGGCGTTCGTCCCGGCGACAAGTATTACTTTATGATAATCATGTCACCCTCAGGCGCATATTACGCTTCAGGTCTTGATCCCGTTAACATCTATGTTGAAACAAACTATGTCCGTGCAGTAAGAGGCGGTATGGGCTTTACAAAGACAGGCGGTAACTACGCCGCATCGCTCATCGGTCAGGACGAGGCTCATAAGCAGAACTACTCACAGGTACTGTGGCTTGACGGTGTTGAGCGTAAGTACATTGAAGAAGTAGGTGCTATGAACATCTTCTTCGTAATCGACGGCGAGGTTGTTACTCCCGCACTTCAGGGCTCTATCCTTTCGGGTATCACAAGAAAGTCATCAATAGAGCTGTGCAAGAAGTGGGGCCTTAAGGTAAGCGAAAAGAGAATCACAATACAGGAAATCGCAGACGCTTACGATGCAGGCAAGCTGAATGAAGTATTCGGTACGGGTACAGCCGCTGTTATCTCACCTGTAGGTCACTTAAAGTGGGGGGATAAGGTTATGATTATCAACGACAACAAGATCGGACCTATCTCTCAGCGTCTTTACGATACAATGACAGGTATGCAGTACGGCAAGCTCCCCGATGAAATGGGCTGGATCGAAAAGCTGTAAGGCGCAATAAATTCCGACCTTTTTATATGTCAGTAATATACACCAAACAGCGAAACGGTCGGAGGCAAATACTATTAAAACGAATTATACGGCAGACAAGCACGACAGCGCAGATACGTTGCCGTGCACTGCTTTTAAACGCAAAACATGAAAGGAAATTTCGCACATGAAAAACACAGAAAAAACCATGGATAAGCTGGTCGCTCTCTGTAAGGGCAGAGGCTTTATATATCCCGGCAGTGAGATATACGGAGGACTTGCAAACACATGGGATTTCGGGCCTCTCGGCGTTGAGCTGAAGAACAACATCAAATCCGCATGGCGTAAAAAATTCATACAGGAGTGTAAGTACAACGTAGGTCTTGACAGTGCTATCCTCATGAACCCTCAGACATGGGTAGCATCGGGTCATATCGGCGGATTTTCCGATCCCCTTATGGATTGCAAGGCTTGTAAGACACGTCACAGAGCGGATAATCTTATTGAGGACTTTGACGGCACAAACTGTGCGGGCTGGTCAAACGAGCAGATGATGGATTATATCCGTGAAAAAGGCATCACCTGCCCCAACTGCGGCAAGGCTGATTTCACAGACATAAGACAGTTCAACCTTATGTTCAAGACATTCCAGGGTGTTACAGAGGACTCTAAGAGCGAACTTTACCTCCGTCCCGAAACAGCGCAGGGTATCTTCGTAAACTTTATGAATATCCAGCGTACTACCCGTAAAAAAGTACCTTTCGGTGTTGCACAGGTAGGTAAGTCATTCAGAAACGAGATCACTCCCGGCAACTTCATCTTCCGTGTAAGAGAATTTGAGCAGATGGAACTTGAATTCTTCTGCAAGCCCGGTACAGACCTTGACTGGTTCTACTTCTGGAAGGACTACTGCAAGAAGTGGCTCCTGTCCCTCGGCATAAACGAAGAAAACTTAAGACTGCGTGATCACGACCAGGAGGAGCTTTGCTTCTACTCAAAGGCTACAACCGACTTCGAATACCTGTTCCCGTTCGGCTGGGGCGAGCTTTGGGGCGTTGCGGACAGAACCGACTACGACCTTACACAGCACATCAAGACAAGCGGTCAGAAGATGGAATATTTTGATCCCGAAACAAACGAGAAGTACGTTCCTTATGTTATCGAGCCTTCACTCGGTGTTGAGCGTCTGTTCCTTGCAGTTATCACAGAAGCTTATGACGAAGAACAGCTTGAGGACGGTACAACAAGAAACGTTATGCACTTCCACCCCTACTTAGCTCCCGTCAAGGCGGCAGTTCTGCCCCTGTCAAAGAAGCTTGCAGACAAAGCAGGCGAGATTGCAGACGAGCTGTCAAAGTACTTCTGCGTTGACTATGACGATGCAGGTGCTATCGGTAAGAGATACAGAAGACAGGACGAGATCGGTACTCCCTTCTGCATCACATACGACTTCGACAGCGTTGAGGACGGCTGCGTAACAGTCCGTGAGCGTGACTCTATGAAGCAGGAAAGAATGCCTATCGCAGATGTAAAGAAGTACATCGAGGACAGAATTGCGTTCTGATAAGATAGATGATATGATATAGCAAAACGAGGTGCCAACGCGCCTCGTTTTTTATTTTCATAATACTTCTCCCCCCCTTGCATTTCTTTCCCCTTTATGCTATACTTAACCTTAACCGAATATCGAAAATACGGTACGAAAGGCTTTTTGCCCGGTAGGTAATAGGGAATCCGGTGAGAATCCGGAGCAACCGTCATTACTGTATCTGAGCCTATGCTCACAAGTCAGAATACCCCCGTATTTTTCGGCATTGTCTCTTGGACGAGGAAGAAGTACAGCCGATCTTCAGCTAAGGCTGTACCTTTATGCTTTTTTTGCATATCCGTATGGCTTATGTTTGCTGTGCTTAAAGATCAGTTGTGCTTTCACTTTTTTTGGTGAAGGCATTTTTTATTGCCGTTTTTCGTATTTGTTTACGGAGGTGACGTTATGGCGGACGAAAAATTAAGCAAGGCTGTCGCTATGCTTTGCGAAAAGTATGAACAGCTTGGCACTCTGCCCAAACGCTCCGATTTTACTCCAAGCGAAGTCTGCTTTATAAAGCAGAAGCTGGGTCCGTGGACAAGGGCGCTTGAAGCCGCAGGGCTGAAAGAGCCTCCTGCGGTTTCAGCAAAGGAGAAAAGCCGTGAAAAGCGTGAACGCTCCAGGCAAAGAAGAAAAGCGGCAAAACGCAGATTAGACGGTTAAGCCTTACGGCAAAAAAGAATAAAGGAAGGTAAAACTATGACAAATGTAAAGAAATTTACAGCAAAAGTGACAGCTTTACTGCTGGCGCTTTCACTGGCACTGCTGTCAGTACCGCAGGTGAGCTTTACTGTATTTGCCGATGATGACCTCGGAAGCGTCCGTGTTATTGTAGAAAACACAACGTTTACCGAAGCGGTCAGCGGCGGTAACGCTCCTGCATGGACAGGCACCAAGATTGACAAGTGGGTATCGCTTGACAAGACCTCAAGTGCAATGACCTGCATAAAGGACGCTATCGAAAGCTCCGGCTTTACTCAGAAGGGCGCAGACGATGGCTACATAAGCGAGATCGCAGGCCTTGCGGCGTTTGACGGCGGCTCGATGAGCGGCTGGATGGGTACGCTCAACGACTGGTTTACAAACGAAGGCTTCACAGCCTATACCGTTGCTAACGGCAAGCTTGCAAGCGGCGATGAGATCCGTATGCAGTACACTATGGACTGGGGTGCTGACCTCGGCAGTGACTGGAGCGGTACAGATACATCGCTTAAAGCGATAAGCAGCGATTACGGCACACTTTCCCCCGAATTCAGTGCAAAGACCTATAATTATACTCTTACTGTTCCTTTCGGCACAAAGAGCATCAATTTCCGTCCTACCGCACTGAACAAGAATTTCAAGACGGTAAGCAAGATCGATGACAAGACGCTGAGCCTTACAAAACCTACTGAAATAAAGGACGGCGATGTTATCACCGTTACTGTAGGCGAGGGTGCAGCAGCAAGCACTTATAAGGTAACAATAAAGGAGGGTGCAAGACCCGCCGCACGTTTTGACAGCTTTGCACTTTCGGCTTTCTCGCTTGACGGCTGGGACAATGACGCTTTCGACCCCGAAAAGCTCGAATATGATGTAAAGATAAAGTCTTACAGCACATCATCTTTCTATATCAACAGCGGAACCAAGTTCAACAAGGACCTGCTGAAGTGCTATGCGGTATACACCGATATAAACGGAGTTGCACAGAGAAACGAGATAAAGTCCGGCAGCTTCAACAGCATTTCTAATATTCCTTTCGGCTTGACTAAGCTGATTTTAGAGCTTTGCTACATTGACGATGAAAGCATAAAGACGCAGTATGTGTTCAACATAACACGTCCCTATGACTACACTGCGGAAATCGCAAGCACAAGCGGCATCACGCTTGTTCCCGCCGGCAGGGAGCTGTATGCGACAAAGTACAACGGCTTTGCAGAGGGAACGGTTTTCAGAAATGACGAAAACGGCAATGTGACCGATACGACCGGCACAAACGCAGAATGCCACAGCTACACAGCCTATGTTTTGGGAGGCACCGACAGCGTTGCACTTACTCTCAAAGGCAAAACCGCAAACGTTCATTTCAGAGCAAAGGCTGACGGTGAATATACAGAGCTTAAAAGCGGCGAAACAACTCCCGCATATTCCTTCGGCAAGGACGGCACTGTTACAGTATCAATAGATGTGGTTTCAGACGGCGATTATCTTACAGACAAGTTTGACAATGCAGACAAGATAACAAGCTACAAAATAAAGCTCGTAAAGGCTGACGTTTCTATAAAGAACGTACACTTTACCGAGCTTAAAAGCGAACACGGCGATATGTATCCCGCATTCGACCCGTCACTTCTCAGCTATAATATAGTTATAGCAAATGACGCAGAATTCCCCACAGTATATTTCAAGGTTGCCGACGGTTGCACAGTTAAGATAGGCAACGATGCCGCAACAGCAGACGAAAACGGCGTTTACAGCCTTGTTACCAAGAGCGCAAACACTACTGTAACGGTAACAGACGGCACTCTTTCAGAAAGCTATACTGTCAAGGCTACAAAGAGAAGCAAGTATGACGTACCCGACAAGGTAGTTGATTATCTTTGCATCAACAGCCAGTACACCAACGTTTCCTACGGTGTAGGCCCCGAGCAGACGCTCGCAGGCACTATAAAATCACTCGGTAACTTCGGCGGTTATATCACATATTACTATGAAAACCCAGTAACAGATGACCCCTCAAACCCCTACGGCCTTGACTTCTACGCTTACGGCAACAGCTTTGTAAGCGGCGGAAGTGCGGCTGAAAGCGGACAGGTATATGTTTCTGAGGACGGCAAAACATGGTATGCACTCGCAGGAAGTGAGCATTTTGAAGATACGACCATCACCGATTACGAAGTGACATACAAAAAGACAGCCGACGGTAAAACAAGCTGGACAGACAATCAGGGCAACTCAAACGACGGCTCAAAGCAGACAGGCAGATGGGTTTCACCCAGCGTTTACTATATGAACAATCTTGCAAAGGGCGATACTGTCACACTCAGAGGCGTTGTTATCCCCGGTGTTCAGGGTAGTATACAGGGCGACAGCTCTACAGCTTCCTTTGTAGGTACGACAAGGTTCGGCTATGTTGACTACTTCAAGAACGGCACGATAGGCACTAATGTAAACGCATACAGCGAAAATGCCGAATCAAACGGTTTCGACTTAAAGTGGGCGGTAGATGAAAACGGCAACCCCGTTACATTCAAAAACGGCGTTCACTATATAAAGATACAGACAGCAAGCAACATCTGGGCAGGCGTATTCAACGAGAAATCGACAGAGGTTTCTTATGTTGTAAGAACAACTGCAAACGAGCAAGAGGTCGGCACGACAGCGCTTCCCGGAAAAATAGTCTTAACAGACGCAAACGGCAAGACAATAAAGGAAATCACTCCTGATGATAACGGTGTTTACGAGATAAGCACAGGTATCGAGGAAAGCGTGAACGTTTCCGTTTTGGGCGCTGACGATGATAACATTTATATCAACAATCAGCGTGTAGCATCCAGCACAGAGGCTAAAATCGCACTTAATCAGTCTGAAATAAAGGTTGTCAGAATAATCGTTCAGAACGGTGAAAAACAGCCCGTATACGCTTACCTGAAGCTCGTTTCCGATGATGTAAAGGCGGCTGAGCAGGTTGAAGAGCTTATTGACGCTATAGGCGATGTAACGCTCGACAGTTATGACAGCATCACAGCGGCAAGAGCGGCTTATGACAAACTCAGCGACAACGCAAAGACGCTTGTAGGAAACTACGAAACCTTAACAGCCGCAGAAGAAGCTCTCGCTAAGGCTGAGGCTGACGTTATAAGCAATGCGATAAAGGCAATAGATGCAATCGGCAAGGTTACCGCTGACAGCAAGGATAAGATTGAAAATGCAAAGGACGCTTACTCGGCAGTTCCCGAGCGTTTAAGAGATAAGGTCACAAATTCGGATACTCTTGACAAGGCAACAGAAAGATTTGCTGTTATCGACACGATAAAGCAAGCAGGCGCAAAGAGTAAGGATCACTTCGACACTGTTCTCGGCACTCTTGCGAATAACGATATCTACCCCGTTCAGTCTATCGGCGGTGAATGGTCGGTTATCGCACTCGCAAGAGCAGGAAAGCTCTCTGCCGACAAGGCGGCAAAATACTACAGCGAGCTTTGTGAAGCAGTAAAGGCTAACGGTTCAGACAGACTTTCAGACAGAAAGCCTACGGAGAACGCAAGAGTTATAATCGCTCTGTCCTCACTCGGAAAGAATTCCGCAGACATCGCAGGCCATAACCTGCTGAGCGGTCTTGACGATATGGACTATATCACATCGCAGGGTATCAATGCGGTTATATTCTCACTTATAGCATTCGACACTACAGATTACAGCGCAAAGACGCACGATGAGCTTATCGCTTATATTGTTGACAATATGACGGGCAAGGGCTGGGCGCTCGCCGGCGATACCGCAGATGTTGACCTTACGGCTATGGCTATACAGGCTCTCGCTCCCTATGCGGCTGACGAGAAGGTAAATGCGGCTATAGACAGCGGTCTTGAGTTCCTTGCAGAATCTCTTGACGAGAACGCAAGATATGCAAACGGCAGTGAAAGCACCTCGCAGGTACTTATCGCACTTGCCGCTCTCGGCATCGACCCGCTTACAGATTCAAGATTCATCGTTGACGGCATCACGCTTATCGACGCACTTGAAAGCTACGCTACAGAAAACGGCTACAGCCACACGCTCGGCGGCGAAGAAAACTACATGGCTACCGAACAGGCGGCACTCGCTCTTACAGCTTATGAGCTTTCAAAGGACGGCTCTTCACTTTACGAAATGTCTGCGAAGGCTGAGCCGACAGAACCTGAAAAACCCGATATGCCCGCACAGCCCGGCGATTCTGTAAAGCCCGGCGACTGCTCAGGCAAGCCCGAAGATAAAAACGATCCCATAAATCCCGGTACAGGCGTACTTGTAACAGGCGGTATGGCAGTTCTCATCTCAGGCGCAGTTATGCTTATTTCGAAGAAAAAGCGCAAATAAGTAAAACTATTATGTAAATGCTTGTTCCGTACCTGTTTTTATGATAAAATAGGTGCGGAACAATTTTTGCATAACCGATATTTCACGGAGAAAAAATGAAAGCTATTTTTGATAAATACAAATATATACTCGGTCTTGGGCTGGCTCTTATCGCTGTGGTGATAATTGCGGTAGTTTCCGCCGTTTTGGGAAAAGATGCCGCCGAAAACAGCGGTATATCATACGTTCCCCCCGAAACATCATCGTTTACAACCGTAGAAAGCCTTGTCGCAACAACCGCTTTTCAAACAGACGGCAATTCTCAGACAACGCCCGCAACAACCGTTACGGACACTTCTTCACAAACCTTACCTGAAAGCGAAAAGCCGGAAACAACGGCAATAACCTCTGTCGCATCAACATCATCTACCGCCGCAGACATTTCAAAGCCAACCGAAAAGCCCGTTTCCACATCCGCCCCGACATCTTCGGCAAGTCCGGCATCTTCAAAAGTCACAACAATATCGACCGCTTCATCTGTAATATCAACGACCCCGAAGCCCAACAAGCCGATAAAGAAATATGACAACACCTGCACATTCGTTATAGAGTGCAAAACCATACTCAACAACAAGGATAAACTGAAAAAAGGACTTGAAAAGTACGTTCCCGATGATGCCGTAATATTCAGCGGAACGGTCGGATTCGACAGCGGTGAAAGCGTATACGATATACTCCGCCGTATCTGTGACGAGAACAGCATTCAGATGGAGGCAAGCTATACCCCTGCGTTCAGCTCATACTATGTTGAGGGTATAAACAACATTTATGAATTCGACTGCGGACAAGGCTCAGGCTGGATGTACAGTGTAAACGGCGTTTTCCCGAACTACGGCTGTTCATCGTACAAGCCAGTAAACAACGACAAGATAGCGTTCCGCTATACCTGCGAGCTTGGCTACGACCTTCAAAACTAAGGAGCAACAATGGAAAGAACACACCCTGTAACAGCGGCAATGTATTTTCTGTCGGTGATACTGATAACCGCAATAGTGCAAAGCCCCGTCTTTATGGCGGAGGCTCTTGTCTGCTCTGCCTTTTTTGCTTTTTTACTTAACGGAAAAACCGCCGCAAGAACGCTTTTTGTAATGCTGCCTATGGCACTGCTTGCGGCGGTTATAAATCTTCTGTTTTCAAACAGAGGCATAACCGTGCTTGCAAAGTTGCCGAGCGGCAACAGTATCACGCTTGAAACGCTTATTTTTTCGCTGTTTACAGGCGCTATGACAATATCGCTCGTTATGTGGTTTATCGGACTTAACAAGTGTATGACAAGCGACAAAACGGTATATCTTCTCGGAAAAGCACTGCCGTCACTCGCTTTGCTGTTGTCAATGACGCTGCGTTCTGTGCCTATGTTCGCAAGACGGGCAAAGCAAGCGGCGGCGGCTCAGCGTTTTGTAGGAAACGATATATACGAGGGCGGCTTGCGAAGCCGTATCAGAAGCGGTGTTCACGTTCTCTCTGTTGCGGTAACGGATACCCTTGAGCATAGCGCATATACCGCCCGCTCTATGAAATACAGAGGTTACGGTACAGCAAAACGTACAGCCTACAGCATATTCCTCTTTGCGCCGTCCGACTTTATTATAATGTCTGTTACCGTGATATGCACAACCGCAATTATTATTCTTTTTGCAAGCGGTAAAGCCTATTACCTCTACTACCCTGAATTTATCCTGCCGCTGACAGCTTTCGATATTTCTGCGGATGTTTTCTGGCTCATACTCTGTGCGATGCCTGTTGCAGCCGAGCTTTATTCACGTTTTAAACGGAGGGAAAGAAATGGAACTTTATAATATTTCAAATCTGTCATATTCCTATCCCGGCTCGGATATGAACGCACTCTCCGATATTTCGCTTAAAATAAACAAAGGAGAATTCGTAATACTCTGCGGCAGCTCGGGAAGCGGAAAATCCACCCTTTTAAATCTTATGAAAGCACCTGCCGACGCAGGAACGCAAAAAGGAAAAATTTCTTTCGGCGGTCATTTTGCCGGCTTTGTCACGCAGTTTACCGACGAGCAGATTGTCTGCGACAAGGTTTGGCACGAGCTTGCCTTCGGTGCGGAAAGCATAGGACTTTCACAAAACGAAATACGCTCGCAGGTTTCACAGACCTCATTGTTCTTCGGCATAGAGGACTTGCTGTACTGCGACTGCGACAAGCTCTCGGGCGGTCAGAAGCAGATGATCAATTTAGCGTCTGTAATGGCTATGAATCCCGATGTACTGCTTCTTGACGAGCCGCTGTCACAGCTTGACCCTATCGCTTCCACGCAGTTTATTTCACTGCTTGTAAGAATAAACAAGGAGCTTGGTACGACCGTGATTGTTGCGGAGCATCAGCTCGGCGGTCTTTTATCCGTTGCAAAGCGTGCGGTTATGCTCGACAACGGCAAGGTGTGCCACGACGGCGACGCAAGCTCTCTTACAGAGCATCTGTCAGAAAATAATCACCCTATGCTTTTTGAAATGCCGGCAGGTGTAAGAGCAAGCGCATCTGTCAGCAATGTTCTTCCTCTGCTTGACGTTCCCTCCGCTAAGGACTGGTATACGTCCTACGGCGAAAATCACAGGCTCGTATCACCTGCCGCCGCAGACTATACGCTGTCGGAGGAAAGCTGTATATCCGTTAAAAATCTGTCTTTCGGCTATAAGAACAGCAAAAGAGATATTATAAGAAACCTTTCGCTTGACATAAAGCAAGGGAGCATAACCGCAATAGTGGGCGGCAACGGCGCAGGAAAATCGACCCTGCTAAGCCTTATCTGCGGTACGCTCAAGCAAAACAGCGGAAAAATAACGATAAACGGCGGAAAGATAGGTTTTCTTCCGCAAGACCCTACCCTGCTTTTCAATAAGGAAACGCTCAGAGAAGAATTTGCCGATAATGCCGACGAGATAGCCGCCGCATTTAATCTTACGCACCTGCTGTCACGTCACCCGTTTGACTTATCCGGCGGTGAAAGGCAGAAGGCGGCGCTCGCAAAGCTCGTTTCCTACGGTGCGGATATACTTCTTCTCGATGAGCCGACCAAGGCGGCGGACGCAGTATATAAGCAGATGTTCTCGGCATTATTGAAACAGCTTAAAGCAGACGGGAAAACGATTGTGATTGTCAGTCACGATATGGATTTCTGCGCTGAAACGGCGGATATATGCGCCCTGCTTTTTGACGGCGAAATAAGCGTATCTCTGCCGCCGTCACAGTTCTTTTCCGATTCCTCGTTTTTCACTACAGACAGTGCGAAAATCGCCAAAAACGTATGCGATAATGTTTACACTGTCGCAGGGCTTATAGCTTCTCTCAGAGGAGTGGCTGAAAACTGCGGCGATCTCTCCGGACGTTTTCACGGCATAAAAGGCGATAAGCCCGACACAGCAGTACCGCAACGCAAAAAACGCAAAAGGCTCTCGGTTTTCCGAAAGGTAATGCTTTCGCTCGGCAGTGTCGGATTTGTTTTTATGCTTTTAGCCGGTACCGGCATATTCCCTTTTGAGATACCGTCAGAGCCGTTCTGGCTGCAATATGCGTTGCTGTGCGTTCCTATGATTATGCTTATTATCGGCGTTGCCCCGAAAAACTCAATGGCAAAGCCGCCCGTAACCGCAAAAAAAGTAACTCCGTCCGATATTGTCGCAGGCGTTATAACCGCCGTTCTTATTCCTTTCACAGTGATACTCGGCACACTTTTTATCCCTAACGGCACAAGAAAGCATCTGCTGATAATTCTTGCCGTGCTTGTCGAGTGCCTTGCCGCTTTCTTTATCAGCTTTGAAAAAAAGAAGCCGTCCGCAAAGGATATAGCGGTGCTTGCCGTGCTTTCTGCGGCGGCTGTCGCAGGAAGGGAGCTTTTCTTTATGTTTCCGCAGTTCAAGCCCGTTGCCGCAATCGTTATCATAAGCGGAACGGCGCTCGGTGCACAGGCAGGCTTTCTTGTCGGTGCGGTGTCTATGCTGATATCGAATATGCTGTTCGGTCAGGGTATGTGGACGCCGTGGCAGATGTTTGCAATGGGGCTTCTTGGCTTTTTTGCAGGTATCATCTTCTCGAAAAAGCGCAACACGCTCGCCCTTTGTATCTACTCCTTCCTGTCAGTCCTCGTTATTTACGGCGGAATAATGAATATATCAAGTGTGCTTACCTACACGACCGATATAAACTTACAGACAATTACCGCCTATATCGTTTCAGGCATACCCTTTGACCTTATCCACGCAGTATCCACAGTAATATTTGTACTTATAACAGGCGACGCACTATTGAAAAAATGTTGCCGTCTGAGAGTAAAATTCGGATTATTTCAGTGATTTCAATAAATTCGACAAAATTTCTGACATATTATCCCATTTTTCAACTTTATTTTTGATTTGTTATTGAAATGCGCCTTTCTTTAAATTATAATTTTATTATCGGATAATTGTAAAGTGAGGTGGGAGCATGGCTTATGTACTCGAGGTTATAAGCAAGGATGGGAAAATCAAATACATTAATTCCGCAAAAGCAACCGTATATTGTCCGGAATATGCTGCACGGTATGATGACAAGAAAACTGCTATGACAGTAGCGGCGGCACTCCTGAGCAATGAATGCTACCGGTCTATAAGTGTTAAAAAGCTCTCGTTGGAGTTATGTGTTGCTTCGTATAAAAGAAACCGTTCATTATCATTCAATTTAATTTATCCCAATATATATAAGGGTAGCAGCTACAAATAAAACGGCTGTTTTATCTGCGTTTTCAGCAGGAAAAACTCACGCCGTTAAAAATTATGAACGTCTGCATTTATGTACAAACTTTCCCGTAACAAAAATGACGTCACGCTTTTCGGCGTGCCGTCATTTTCATATATAGTAAGGAGAATCGGAAACGTTTATTCCTTTACAGAGCCTGAAACAAGGTTGCTGTAAATAAACTTCTGCATCGAAAGGAAGATTATCAGAGTAGGTATAATACAGATAATTACACCAGCGAAGATAATTTCCCACTGTGAGCCGTAAGGACCGATGAACTTGTAAAGGGCTGTTGATACGACCTGAAGTCCGTCACTTGGCATATACAGGTTTGCTGTATAGAAGTCGTTGTATATGCTTACAAACTTGATTACAAGCACGGTCGCAATAGCAGGACGGAGCATAGGGAGAATAATGCTCAGGTATACTCTCGGATATGAACAGCCGTCAAGTATCGCACTTTCGTCAAGGGATACGGATATGTTATTGAGGAACTGTATGAAGATATAGATCGAAACTATATCCGTACCGATATAAAGGATTATCGGTGCGGCGAGGGTGTCATAAAGACCGAGTGCGTGCACTACCTGGAATACCGTTACCTGCATAGAGATATTCGGCAGGAGTGCGGCAATAAGGAATATATTCTTTACGAGCTTTGTGAACACCATTGTAAAACGCTGTACAACAAAGGCGGTCATAGTACCTGTGATTATCGTTCCCGCACACGAGAACACAAGGATAATAGCGGTATTGATAAGGCCTTTCATTACGTTACCCTGCAGGAACGCCGTCTTGAAGTTTGCCAGCTCCACCACCTTAGGAAGCTCAAACGCTCCGCTTGTCAGAAAATCCTCGTGGCTTTTCAGCGAGCCGAGTAATACGACTACCAGAGGCACGATAACTATAAGGCAGGCTATGACAAGCACGGCGTATTTCAATACGTCTATCAGTATTCTTACACCCTTAGGCGTTTCCTTGAACCTGTATTTATCCATATTGAAAGAGGTCTGTCCGGAGTTTTCGGTTGTTGTGATATTGTCTGTCATTGTTACACCTACTTTTCTTCCTTAAAGAATATCTTCTGGATCATCGTAATCACTATTATTATAAACAGCAGGACGATAGCCATTGCGGATGCAAGTCCGATCTTCTGGTACTGGAAGCCCGTTTCGATCGTCTTGATAACGAAGGTCGATGTTCCCATCTTACCGCCGGTTATAATATACGGTATCTCAAATACAGATGCAGCACCCTTGATGGCAAGGATAAGCTGTAATGCGATGATTGTTCTGATACCGGGGAAAATTATGTGCCAGAACTTCTGCCATGCGTTTGCACCGTCAAGGTCAGCCGCTTCGTAAATGTCGGGCGAGATAGACTGGATAGCACCGATGAACATCAGAATATCAAAGCCGATATAACGCCATACCGACGCAAAAACCAGACACCAGTTGTTGATAGCGCCGTTTGACAGCCACTTTACAGGATCTGCTCCGAAAAGTGCGATTATGGAGTTGAGCGTACCGCCGTCATCGCCTCTGAAGAATCTCTGGAAAATAAGCGCTACCGCAACGCCGTTCATAAGATAAGGGAAGAAGATAACTCCCTTGAACAGTCCTGCGAGCTTTATTTTCGAGCATAACAGAGTTGCGATGAAAAGTGCAAGTCCGAGCTGTATAAACGAGCCGACAAAGTAGTACAAGCTGTTGATGAGCGTTGAAAGATATGCCATATCGGTAAACAGCGTCTTATAGTTGTCGAAACCGACCCATTGTACATTTACGCCAAGCTGGTCACGTTGCTGGAAGCTGAATATTATCATATTAACAGCAGGGATAATAGTGAAAAGTATCAGCAGTGCGACAGGTATCGCCAGAAACAGCACTGTTGTCATGTATTTCTGACCTGTATAGCCTTTAAGCCACTGCCATAATGTGCGACGCTTATGAATTGCGGTAACGCCTTGAGTAGCCATAAATCTGTCCTTTCAAGAAATAATTTCTATTTTTGGTAATTTGTTAATTTCCTCCATAAAAACCTATACGGAAAGACTTATGCCTTTCCGTACGGGTTTGTGTGTTTGGAGTATCTATGAAGAAAATACGATAGCGTTAATTAGCCGTTAGCCTTGATGTATGCTTCAAGTTCTGCGTTGGCATCTCTTGTAGCCGCCCATTTCTGATTAACGGAGTCTGCGATAGCCTTGAAGCCTGCGTCACCCTTGCCGGCAAATGCTGCTTCAGCAAGCTGGAGCTTGAAGTTTGCGGAGTCGCCTGTCCATATACCAACCTCAGAATCCTTGTCGATAGCGTTGAATACGCCTGTCAGACCTTCGGGAGCTGTTGCTGCTGTGAAGAATTCACAACCGTCAAACGCTGAGAGGTAATCGGGGAGCTTGCTGCCTTCAAGTGTATTGATACCGCCTTCAGCCTCAGAGAAGCCGGATTCAGCGATGAACCATTCAATATACTTCTTGCCGAGATCCTTCTTGTCATCGGCAATGTTCTTGTTTACGCCCATGCAGTAGTCTGCTGCGTACTGTGCGTACTGCTTGCCGTCCTTAGAGAAGGGAGCAGGCATGTAACCGATATTTTCGGGATCAAGGTTATTATCCTTAGCGATCTGCTGGAACTGTGAAACTGCCCATGAACCCATTGTCATTGTAGCAACTTCGCCCTTTGCAATCATCAGCTTTGAGCCTTCCCAGTCGGAGCTCATCGGGTCGCCCTCGATAAGAGTAGAATCTGAATATATATCGTACATCAGCTTGAATACGTTGTAGTAGGGCTTGCCTTCTGTGAAGAAGTCTTCCTTGTTTACGATAAGGTCTGTTTCAAAGTTGGGGTTGCCCGAAGAAGGAACAACAAGGCTTGACCACTGTGAAGCTGTCCAGCTTGCTTCCTTGAAGTTTGTGTAGTAAGGAATTACATCGGGGAACTTTTCCTTGATCTTCTTTAAGTCAGCGATGAATTCGTCGGCTGTCTTGGGCATTGTTGTGATGCCTGCGTCTGTCCATACCTTCTTGTTGTAGCAGATACCGCCGCTTACCGAACCTAAGTGAGCAAGGCCGTATACTGTTCCGTCATACATCTTCTGATCTGCCCACTTGTACTTATCCTTAAGTTCATCGTACTTGCCGAGAGGCTCGAAGAAGTTCGAAAGATCGGCGAGCTTAACTGTATCGGGTATCATGAGTACATCGCCATATTCCTTGGTGCTCATCATTGTCGAAACGTCATCTGCGTAGCTCTTGAATGACTGATATTCAACAGTGCAGTTGTACTTTTCTTCAAAAGCATCTGTCATCTTGTCGAGTGAGCCGTCATCCTTACGGTCTGTACGGTGAGTAAGAACCTTGAGTGTGATCTTTTCGCCCGAAGGTGTAGTCGAAGATTCTTCACCCGATGTCGCAGAACTGTTATCTTCTGTCTTTGATGAAGATGATGTACTGCCTGATGTTGATGATGTTGCATTGTTACTGTTGCAGGCTGCCAGCGAAACTGCTGTGCTTGCCGCAAGGATACCTGCGAGTATCTTCTTTGCTTTCATGTGATAATTTCCTTTCTGGTCGGACAGTGCTTAGCCACCGGTCCTTAGTTGATAGTTAATGAATTTAGCTTATGTTTATTAAGCTGTTTCCGCTTGCTTAATTCACTTAAGATTATACAACGTTTTAGCTAAAAGTCAATACAGCTATAGGAAATTCAGCTAAAACACATAAATTATATTTGTTTATTATGTGCATTAAAAACAAAATTCACACTAACTTAACTGTGTTACACAATTTTATTAGGTAAGTATCGGTGTAACCCGTTTTCACACTTACAAATTCGTTTAACTAAAATAATTTTATGTTAGGTTACATATATTTCACACTGTTTTTAGTTGTTTTTAAACGCTGTTAAATTCGCCCGTAAATATGATAACTCAAAAATTCCCGGCTATTCATTAAAAATAAAGGAGATAAAGTTGCGGGTGCGGGGGAAGTGTGGTATAATAACCTCAGACTTAAAATCCGCCGGGAGCGGATTTTGCCGTGCAAAAGCACGGCTTGCGGCGCACCGCACCTCTGAGAACATTTTACCATTAAATCTTTTGTCTGACGACAAAATACGGCGTACCGCCGTGTCGGTTTACACCGACTTGATTTATGGTATAATAATTTATAGCTTCCGTAAAAATCTGTTCCCGACCATTGCCCCAAAATCCCATTATAAAAATTATATATGTTTTCCGACAGCCTGTCATTATTTCACTGCTCGTTTCATATAATGTACAAAAATTTACCGAAAGGTCGGACAATATGAAACTGAACATGAAACGATTTGAATTTAAGCGGCTAAGAACACGAATTCCCGCACTTATAGTCCTGCTCGGCTGTTTTACCGTCATTGCGGCAACTGCCGACTACTCGCAGATGAGCGTTAGAGCGTCAACATCGCACGTTACAAACAAGAAAACCATCGTACTTGACGCAGGGCACGGCGGAACAGACAGCGGTGCGGTCGGCATAAACGGTGAGCTTGAAAAGAACATCAATCTTGCTATTGTGCGTGATCTCAGCGATATGCTGACTTTATCGGGCTTCAATGTAGTGCTGACCCGTGACAGCGATATTTCGATACACGATGAAGGCGTAAAAGGCACACGGGAGCAGAAGGTTTCCGATATGAAAAACCGTCTTGATATTATAAACAAGTACGGCGACTGCCTGTTCCTGTCTATTCATCAGAACAAGTTCACCGAGCCTGAATATTTCGGCGCACAGATTTTCTACACGGCGAACAACCCCGACAACCGTATGATAGCGCAGATAATGCAGGATAATTTCAAGACGATACAGCCGGGCAATGACAGACAGATAAAGCAGGAGGGCGACGAGCTGTACCTTTTCAAGAACACAAAGATACCTGCCGTGCTGATAGAATGCGGATTTCTCTCAAATCCCGATGATGCGGCTAATCTGTCGGATACCGACTATCAGCGTAAGGTAGCCTATACTATATACAACGGGATACTTACATATCTCACCTCAAAGCCTGCGGACAATGCGGGTCGGACGGAAATTTCAGCGACCGGTATTCCCGAAAACAGCGGTGATATTACAAGTTCCGGACAGTAATTCATCGGAAAGGACGAAAAAATGGCAAAATCAAAATCAGTATATATATGCAGTGAGTGCGGTCAGGAATATCCGAAATGGAGCGGACGCTGTAATGCCTGCGGAGCATGGAACACGCTTGAAGAAACGCTTATACAGCCAAAATCCCACGGTCTTGCAAAAAGCACGGGCGGCGGCAGGCTTCCGCTTTCAAGTATAAACAACCTTTCGTTCAGTGACGAAACAAGATACAAAACAGGAATGTCGGAGCTTGACAGGGTACTCGGCGGAGGTCTTGTCAAAGGCTCGCTTGTTCTGCTCGGCGGCGACCCGGGTATCGGCAAATCGACACTTCTTTTACAGATATGCGGCTGTCTTGCGCAGGATAAGACTGTGCTGTACATATCCGGCGAGGAAAGCGAACGTCAGATAAAGCTCCGTGCAGACAGGCTGGGAGTTGCAAGCGACGGGCTTTATATCAGTGCCTGTACCGACTGCGATACTATAATAGAGGGCGTGCGTGAGAATAAGCCCGATGTTGTGATAATCGACTCGATACAGACAATGCAGTTGACAGAGCTTCAGTCCGTACCCGGCAGTCTTGTGCAGGTAAGAGAATGTACCTCGGCATTTATGCAGATGGCAAAGAGCCTTGAGGTTGCAGTGTTTCTTGTAGGTCATGTAAACAAGGACGGCGGTATAGCAGGTCCTAAGGTGCTTGAGCATATAGTGGACACGGTACTGTACTTTGAGGGCGACAAACAGCTAAGTTACAGGATATTAAGAGCCGCAAAGAACCGTTTCGGCTCGACCAACGAAATAGGCGTATTTGAGATGCAGGACAAGGGGCTTGAGCAGGTCGAAAACCCGTCTGCAATGCTTCTTCTCGGCAGACCGGCAGGGGTAAGCGGTATAACCGTGCTTTGTACTGTTGAGGGTACACGGCCTATACTGGCAGAGGTGCAGGCGCTTGTCGGCAAGACCTCGTTCTCCGCTCCACGCAGAATGACGACAGGCTTCGACTACAGCAGGCTGTGCGTTCTGCTCGCCGTGCTTGAAAAGCGGACAGGCTACAACTTCGGCGGATATGATGTATATATAAATGTTATAGGCGGACTTAAAATAGATGAGCCTGCAAGCGACCTTGCGATTGCTCTTGCTCTTTATTCGGGACTTCGTGATATTCCGATAGGCGATGATGTAGCGATGTTCGGTGAGGTCGGTCTTGGAGGAGAAATAAGAGCGGTATCACATATAAGAGAGCGTGTGCGTGAGGCGGCACGAATGGGATTTTCAAAGTGCATTGTGCCGAAATCCTCGCTTAAAAATCTTGACAAGAGCGAAAACTACGGAATAAGCATATACGGCGTGGCAAATCTTCAGCAGTCATTCAAGGTGCTTGAGATGTTCACAAAAGAAAGCGAAGGAAACAAAGAATGAAACTTACCGACATTTCAACAATAAGACAGCTTTTTGAAAAGCACGGCTTTTCTTTTACAAAGTCGCTCGGACAGAACTTTCTGATAAATCCGACCGTCTGCCCTAAAATAGCCGAAATGGGCGGTGCAGGAAAAAATGTCGGGGCGATAGAAATAGGCACGGGTATCGGCGTTCTGACAAGGGAGCTTGCGGATCGTTGTGAAAAGGTCGTAGCTATTGAAATAGACACGGGGTTGAAGCCCATTCTTGACGAAACGCTCGAAGAATACGACAACGTTGAGGTTATTTTTGCCGATGTTATGGAAACCGATCTTAATAAGCTGATAGCCGAGAAGTTTCCCGATATGGACGTGATAGTTTGTGCAAATCTGCCCTACTATATAACCTCGCCCGTAATAATGAAGCTGCTTGAGGAAAAGCTGCCCATAAAAGCGATAACCGTAATGGTACAGCTTGAGGCGGCAGACAGGATATGTGCCGCAGTAGGAAGCCGTGAGTGCGGCGCTATCACAGCATCTATAAACTATTACGCAAAGCCGAAGAAGCTGTTTCGGGTAAACAGGGGATCGTTCATGCCTGCCCCCAATGTTGACAGTGCGGTCATAAGTCTTGAGCGGTATGAACAACCGCCGTACAAGGTCGATAACGAGCCGCTTTTCTTCGAGGTAATAAAGCAGGCTTTCGCTCAGCGCAGAAAACAGCTTGCAAATCCCGTTTCGGCATATTTTAAGATACCGAAAGCGGTGCTTGCGGAAAAGATGACCGAAGGCGGTATACCGGCTACCGCAAGAGCGGAACAGCTTACGATGGCTGAACTTGTGAAGCTGTATGAGATTATAGACGAGTTGAAAAAGGAATAAAATTGATTGCCACGATGAAAAATCGTGGCTTTTCTTTTTATATTTAATAGACATTTTCTCTCATTTGTGCTATACTTTAAATAAATGTAATCTACAACATTCGCAAAGGGGGCGGCACATGAAAAAGCATATACCGGCGGCAACGCTTGCAGTGGGTATAATCGCACTGTGTGCCGTTCTCGGCGGCTGTAACGGAGAAGGGCAGACATCTTCTGTTCAGACGACCACAACCTCCGTCACAACATCAGCAACGGTAAAAAGCACCACAGCATCACAGACTTCACCGCAGACCGCATCTTCAACATCGTCAATAACTACTGTAACAACAAAAGAAACAACCACGACCACGGCTGTCACCACAACAAAACAAACCGAGCCGCCTGCAACGGTCGCTCCTATAACAGATCCGCCTCAGACCGACCCACCACAGACCAATCCGCCTCAGACCGACCCGCCGCAGACAGAGCCATCACCGCCGTATATAATCACTCCGACAGCAGACGGGGTCAAGGTTTACAGCAACGGCGATGCACTTATTGACGCATCAAATTCATCGCAGGGCTATCTGATGATAAAGCTGAAAAAGGCGATGAGCGGCAGTTACAGGATACTGGTAAACGCCGATGATATAAACGTCCGCTACACGTTCCAGCTTAATAATTCAGGAAACTATGAGGTCATACCGATAACAGAGGGAAGCGGAAGTTATACCGTGAGCGTTCTTAAAGTAACAAGTGCAGGAAAAGGAACGGTAATGTTCAAGCAGGCGCTGAACATTTCGGTTTCCGACAGCTTCCTGCCGTTCCTCACTCCGAACCAGTTCTGTATGTATAACTCCGGTTCATCCTGCGTTGTGCTTTCATCAACGCTGTGCGGAGGAAATAAGGATACTATAGCAAAAACAGCGGCGATTTACGATTATGTAATAAACAACATCAGCTATGTTTCCACTGCCGAAAACGGCGCAAACGGATATATTCCCGTACCCGATACGGTGCTTGCAAACAAGAGCGGAATTTGCTTTGACTATGCCTCACTTATGGCGGCAATGCTCCGCTCGCAGAAAATTCCGACAAAGGTTGTTGTCGGCTACGCAGGCGACATCTATCACGCATGGATAAGCGTGTATGTAGACGGAAGCGGTTGGATAGACGGCTATATCTATTTTGACGGCAACAAATGGAACAGAATGGACCCCACCTTTGCGGCAAGCGCAAAGGACGAAAATGATTATAAAAGCATAGTTGATTTCATATCGGAGGGAAGCAACTATTCTGTGATATATTATTATTGATAAGCGAAAAATGATACGGAGGGATAAAATGAGCAAAAAGCACTACCTTTCAAACGAAGATATTTCGATACTCTGCTCTGAGCTTGCATCGGTCGTAAGTTCAGGCCTTACAATAACAGACGGAATACTCGTCATATTGCAGGACGGAGAGGATAAAAACAAGGCGGCACTTCTTGAAAAGATACTCCGCTCTATAGAAACCGGTAGCAGTATAACAAGAGCATTTGACAAAACCCAAGTGTTCCCTAACTATTTCATAAAGATGCTTGAGGTCGGAGAAAGCACCGGCAGGCTTGATACCGTGCTGGCTTCTCTTGCCGAATATTACGCAGGCATAGACGAAATAAGCACCTCTGTCAAAAGTGCGATTGCATACCCTTCGGTACTGCTTATAATTGTTTTTGCGGTAATTATTCTGCTGTCGGTTTATGTGCTTCCGATATTCTCGGACGTATTCGCACAGCTCGGACTTACCCTGCCCGACAGTGCACAGTGGATAATGAGCGTCGGAGGTGTCATAAGCGATATTGCTATATTGATAATCGGAATACTCGCCTTTGCGATAATACTCGGCGTTGTGCTTTACAACTTTGTAAGGCCTTTCAGAAAAGCGGTTCTTCGTGCGGTTTCTCATACAAAAACGGCAAAAACTCTGTATGCCGCAAGATTTTCAGCCGCTCTTTCAATGACGCTTTCCAGCGGAATGGATATAGACGAATCGCTCGATATGTGCGAAAATCTGCTTGAAAACGAATATATGCGTGAAAAGCTGAGCCTCTGCCGTAAGGAAATGGCAGACGGAAAGCCTTTCGTTGACGCACTCGGCAACACGGGTATGTTCTCTGCGGTCAATATGAGAATGATAAACATCGCATTCAGCACAGGTACGCTCGACAGGACTATGGCAACGATAGCGGAAAATGCGGAAAAGAAGGTTTCGGCTGTTATACAGACCTCCGTCGCCCGCTTTGAGCCTACTATGGTAATAATCATGGCTGTAGCCGTAGGCTTCATACTTCTGTCTGTAATGATACCGCTGATGAGCGTAATGACGGTCATAGGATAACATCGGTGATAATATGAAAACAAGAAATCATTCAAGTGCATTTTACATAATAAGAGATGCGGTCATTGCGGTCGCTCTTTCTGCGGCGGCTGTTGCGATTGTCACGCTGTCGATAGCCGGCAGCGAGGAAAACCGCAGAAGCGAAAATCTCAGAATAATCGAAAACGGTGTACGCAAGGCGGCGGCGGAGTGCTATGCCGTTGAAGGATTCTACCCCGATAATATCGGATACCTTATTGAAAATTACGACCTGCATATAGATAAAAACAGCTGTATAGTGCATTACAGCCCGGTTTCATCAAATATAATGCCGGATATAAAAGTAATTGCTAAATGAAACCCAACATTCAAGTCAGGAGGAAAAGATGCTCCGAAGTCGTTCAAATACGTTAAAAACGAATAAAAGCGGCGTAGATATGATTTTTGTGCTGACGGTATTTGTACTGTTCGTGTGCTGTCTGCTGGCGGCGGTGCTTGCTTTTACCAAAGCATATAAGCATTTCGGAAACGAGATTGAAAAGCGCTTTGATACCGCTACCGCACAGACTCTTGTGCTTCAGAAGCTCCGCAGCTATGACAGCGGTGCAGTATCCGTCGGAAAGCAGGGAGATACGGATTATCTCGGCTTTTCGGATACGATAGACGGCGAAAGCTACATAACGTATATTTACTGCTATGACGGAGAGCTGAGAGAGCTGTTTGTCGAAAGCTCCGCTCCTTTTGTTGCCGAAAACGGAAACACATTGTTCCCGGCGGATAAGTTCACAGCGACTGCCGACAAAAATATGATAGAATTCACGATAACCTGTAACGGTGTGCAGACCTCGTCGCACTACTGTCTGAGAAGCGGAAAGGAAGGTGCCGGATGAGCATAAAAAGACGTTCAAGAAACGGAGCATTCCTTATCGAGCTGCTGACGGTGATCGCAATATTCGCCGTATGTGCGGCGGCTTGCGTGAGAGTTATCGGAATTGCGGCAAGCGAAATGAAATATGCCGAGCGTCTGTCGGACGCACAGATAAAAACAGCCGACATTGCCGAGTGCTATAAAAGCGGTGAAAGCATATCCGAATTGTCACAGCGATATGCCGATGGCGACATCAGGATACAGCTTTCCGAAAGGACGACAGGAAACATACAGTACCTTGACATTACCGCCTCGGACGATGAAAACACATATATCACCATAACAAGTGCAAGGAGGGTTGCCTCTTGAAAAACAGCGCACGCAGTGAGAACAGCAGAAAAAGCCTGAACAGCATCGGGCTGTCCTCGCTTCTTGTCATATTCGTGGTGCTGGCGTCTGTCACGCTGTCGGTCATGTGTCTTATTACGGTAAGGCAGGACCTTGACAGAGCAAAAAAACTCGCCGCAACGCACGAGGAATATTACTCTGCCGACACAAAGGCGACCGAAAAGCTCGACAGCCTTTATCTCCTTATTGCAGATGACAATGTAACGGACATTTCTGCGGCGGCAAGGGAGCTTGGCTTTGAAGTGACAGGCGGGACCCGTGAAAACCGTATTCTTACATTCTCGTGGAGCGAAACCGTAAACAGCGGGAGCAGGCTTGTCTGCAAGGCGGAATACGAAAACGAAAAGCTCGTCATAACAAGCTGGAAAATTATAAGCAATAACTATTACGAAGAAGAAAACTCGCTTCCTGTGTGGAACGGCGAGAGTTTACCGGTATAAATACAGCCGACAGTGAAAGGATAACATTATGGAACTGATGGAAATACTTAAGGGTGCAGTTGAAAAGAAAGCCTCGGATATTTTTATTATATCGGGTCTTGCCGTGACATATAAGGAAAACGGCATTATCACCAAGCAAAACGATAATATGATACTGCCTGCCGAGGCGGAAAGGCTGATAAAAGAAATATACCGTCTTGCAGGAAGGGATATATCAAGATACGAGGAAACGGGCGACGATGACTTCTCGGTATCCGTAAAGGGACTCAGCCGTTTTCGTATAAGTGCGTACAAGCAAAGAGGAAGTATGGCGGCGGTCATACGTGTAGTTGAATTTGATATACCCGATTACAAGGAACTTAATATTCCGCAGGAGGTCATAACCGATACAGTAGCAAGAACAAAAGGTCTTGTGCTTGTCACAGGTCCCGCGGGCGGCGGTAAATCCACAACGCTTGCCTGCATTATTGACGAAATCAACAAGCAGAGAAACAGCCATATAATCACACTGGAAGACCCTATAGAGTATCTTCACAAGAATAAAAAGAGCATAATAAGCCAGCGTGAAATAAACAGCGACAGCAAGAGCTATATTGTAGCGTTAAGAGCCTGCCTGCGTCAATCCCCCGATGTTATACTGCTCGGTGAAATGCGTGACTATGAAACGATAAGCACAGCGCTTACAGCCGCTGAAACAGGTCACCTTGTTATCTCCACTCTGCACTCAGTCGGAGCGCAGAATACGATAGACAGAATTATTGATATTTTCCCGCCGAGCCAGCAGCAGCAGGTTCGTATCCAGCTCTCTCAGCTTTTATGCTCGGTAATATCTCAACAGCTTATCCCCTGCGAAGACGGAATACTGCGTCCTGCGTTTGAAATTATGAAGTGCAACAACGCTATACGAAATATGATAAGAGAGTCAAAGACCCACCAGATAGACACCGTTATCACAGCATCGGGTGAATCGGGTATGTTTACTATGGACTCCTACCTTATGCATATGTACAGAAACGGTCAGATTAGCAAGAGCGAGCTTATCAAGCACGCATCTCACCCCGATATAATGCTCAGAAAAATCGGAGAAGATAAGTAAAATTTACGAAAATATAAAGTTCAGTTCAGAATTTCATAAAAATAAAAAGGCAGGCTCAAAAGTGCCTGCCTGTAAACCGCATTTCACGCAAAAAAGAAAAACAGCATCACTACAACCTCTGCTGCGGTATGCTGTTTCTCATGACGGAAAGAAAAGTAAAAACGTGAGGTAGACATCATCTCAAATCTACATCTCAACCTTACGAGCATATTATGCCACAGCGTGGTTACATTTCGGTTACATTACAAACAGTGACCTGAATCACCGTCGCATTTCTACTCATACGATAATTGATTCAATATTTTGTTAAGCAAATTGTGCATTTTTACACGATATTAGTTATTTCTGTAAGGCTGATTTACAGAATATAGTATCATATTTACACAAATCGCCAACAATGCAACGCTTGTTGCATAACATCTAACAGAAAATTTGAATTTTGCTTAAATTATTTTCACACTTTAGCGTGAAATTTCATTAAAGCACACGTTAAGACGAAAGAAAAAACAAGGAGGTGAAAAAATGCCGAATAAGATACATATTACTATGTTCGGTCAGTTTTCAATATCATACCGTGGCAAGCGTCTGTGCGAAAACGAGTACAGAGGCTCAAAGATGATCTCACTTCTTGAATATCTGATCTCACAGCGTGGCAGAGAAATAACCCAGAATGAGCTTATCGACCTTTTATGGTCGGACAGCAAAAATCCTGCCAATGCACTTAAAACGCTGGTACACAGGACAAGAGCGATGCTTGACGAGATGATACCCTGCGGCGGCAGGCTAATAGCCGGAAGCCACAGCTCATACGCATTTACCGAAACCGACGACTGTGTTATAGATTCCTCTCTTTTCAAAGAGTACATAAGCAAAGCGGAGGACGAGTCGCTTTCCAGAACAAGACGCATAAGTATGTATAAAAAGGCTATCGCCCTTTACAACAGCGGTTATCTTGCAGGAGCCGTCGGAGAAACGTGGGTACAGCCTATAAACGTATATTTCCATGCACTTTATAATTCCGCTGTGGACAAATGCGCTCAGCTACTCTACCCTATGGGTAAATTTTCCGAAATAATAACGCTTTGTGAGCGTGCCACAATGCTTGACCAGTCCGACGAAAAAATGCACGCAAACCTTATCCGTGCCTTTGTCGCAATGGGAGATTACGAACGTGCCGCAAAGCAGTATGATTATATCCGTGCATATCTTATGGAGCAGTACGGTGCCGCACCTGGCGCTCACCTCACCGAGCTTTACGAGCTTACGGTAAAGCCAAGAAATGATGTACAGAATAATCTCGATGCGGTAATAGGCGATCTCACGGGCGATGACAGCAAGGAGCAAAAAGGCGTTTTTTACTGCCAGTACGAAATATTCAAATACATATTCCGCCTGTACAAGCGTGAAAGTCAAAGAATCGAGAGCAAGCTGTCTATCTGCCTTGTTTCTGCGGTTGACAGCAGTAAAAATGAACTTAAGGATATAAAACTGCTTGAAAAGGCAATGGATAAAATTTCGTTCAGCATAAGCAATTCACTGAGAATGAGAGATGTATATACACGCTACAGCAGAAGCCAGTATCTTCTTTTGTTACTTGATGCGGACAAAAACTCATTTGACGGCATTGAGGAACGTATTATGACGAGGTTCAGACGAAGTAAGACGATGGACAGCGTAAATGTTAAATTTGATTTCAAGGAAATATGAAATTCGCCCCTGCTTTTGCAGGGGCGAATTTCTATTATCAGATTTTATCAGAGTGTGAAACTTCCGCCGTGGTTTGCCTTTCTCCAGTCAACATACTCTTCGTATGTTCCCTGCCTGTCGTAGCAGCCCTTGTCAGCAATTTCTATTATACGGTTTGCGACCGTCTGTACTATCTCATAGTCGTGAGAAGCGAACAGTACATTGCCCTTGAAGTCCGAAAGACCGTTATTTACGGCGGTGATGCTTTCAAGGTCGAGGTGGTTTGTAGGTCTGTCAAGGATAAGAACGTTTGACTGGAACAGCATCATGCGTGAGAACATACAACGTACCTTCTCTCCGCCCGATAAAACGTCAACATTCTTGAATATATCATCGCCCGAGAACAGCATGCGTCCTAAGAAGCCACGCAGATATGTTTCGGTTTCGTCCTTTGAATACTGTCTTATCCAGTCAAGGATGGACAGCTTACAGCCGTTGAAGAATGCGCTGTTATCCTGAGGGAAATAGCTTACGCTTGCGGTGCTTCCCCACTTGATAAAGCCCTCGTCCGGTTCTTCTTCACCCATCAGTATCTTGAACAGTGTGGTAACGGCAATCTCGTTATCGCCAACAAAGGCAATCTTGTCGTTTCTGCCGACAGTAAAGCTGACGTGATCAAGCACCTTAACGCCGTCAACCGTCTTTGTAAGCCCTTCGACCTGTAAAATATCCTTGCCTATCTCACGCTCCATATCAAAGCTGATGAACGGATAACGTCTGCTTGATGCAGGCAATTCCTCTACAGTCAGCTTGTCGATGAGTTTCTTTCTCGATGTAGCCTGCTTTGACTTGGACTTATTCGCCGAGAAACGCTGGATAAAGCTCTGTAATTCCTTTATCTTTTCTTCGTTCTTCTTGTTCTGCTGCTTTAACATCTTCTGTATAAGCTGTGAAGATTCATACCAGAACTCGTAGTTACCGACATACATCTTGATCTTTGTATAGTCTATATCTACCGTGTGGGTACAAACGTTGTTTAAGAAGTGACGGTCGTGCGATACAACGATAACCGTACCGAAATACTCCGCAAGGAAGTCCTCAAGCCAAGCCACAGCGTCAATATCAAGGTGGTTCGTAGGCTCGTCCATAAGGATTATATCAGGGTTTCCGAAAAGTGCCTGTGCGAGCAGTACCTTGACCTTTTCGTTACCTGCAAGACTGCTCATCTGAGCGTACATAATGCTCTCGTCAAGGCCAAGACCCTGTACGAGCTTTGATGCGTCACTTTCAGCCTCCCAGCCGCCAAGCTCGGCAAATTCGCCCTCAAGCTCGCTTGCGAGGTTTCCGTCCTCCTCTGTGAAGTCCTCCTTCGCATAAAGAGCGTCTTTCTGCTTCATTACCTCATAAAGACGGGGATTTCCCATTATAACGGTATCCTGAACCGTATATTCGTCATATGCGTAGTGGTCCTGCTTAAGCACCGACATACGCAGACCCTCCTGAACCGTGACCGTACCTGTTGTAGGCTCGAGCGCACCGCAGAGTATCTTTAAGAATGTGGACTTTCCTGCGCCGTTTGCACCGATAACACCATAGCAGTTGCCGGCTGTGAACAGCAGGTTTACGTCCTTGAACAACATCTGTCCGCCAAATGAAAGACTAACGTCCGATACTGTAATCATTTTTGTTTCCTTTCTCTTTTACACTTTAAATCTTATGATTTCCGTACTTTTTCTGTTTCTCACTCCGTGTTTTAACCATATAGATTTAAGTATATCATATTGCAAGGAATAATGCAAGCAAAACCGCAGAAATAAAGGAAATTATCACTTACAGCAGTATTATTGCACGGACAGCTCCATAGTTTCTGCGTCAAGCTCATACGTTGTCACAGAGCCGTCGTCATTCTCTGTGCCGATAATAAAGCAGGGCTTGTCTGGGTACTTGTTCTGATTTACGCTGATTACACCGTCTACCGTTATCTGCTTGTCGAGCATTACATTGATAAAAGTCCACGCCCTTTTGCTGTTCTTATTATATGTGTCTGTGATTCCGTACATCCCCGTTCCGTCGCCGAAGCCAAGCATAAAGACGCTTTTCCCTTCTCCCGCCGTATAAGTGTTTACATAGCTCTCCTCCATATCTTCGTCAAGGCTGTACACGCTTAAGCAGTCATAGCCGATATCATAGCCGGTGGCACCGCCGTTGTTTTTATTGCCGTACTTCACAAGCCGCAGAGGGAACACGGCCTTCTTGTTTCTATACGAGTCGAGATTTATAAAGCTCACTCTTCCCTCATAGGTATACGTCTTGCCGTTATCAAGATTCACGCAGACAGTTTTATCAGCATTGCCGTCCGGGTAAGAAATAAGATTTTCCGCAATAAAGCTCAATCTGTCGTCATCCTTTTCGAACACCTGCTTCTGCGTTATAAGGTCAAATATTCTTACTCCGTTCATATCCGAAACCGCCAGCTTATCGCCGTTTCTGCTAATTCCGATGCCGTCGGCGCTTTTCTCTGTTTCAATATTGCTGAGCAGTATTTTTCCGTGAGCGCCGTATATATTATATCTGCCATCCTCATTGCCATCTCCGATTATATATCCGGTGCTTTGCAATCTGTCAAGCGTCCTGTCGCCTTTCACAAACGGAGTGCCGTCAAGGTTCAGATAGTAATTCACTGTTGCAGAGTTTTTGCCCGTTTCGTCATACACAAGCACGCTGAGCGTCACCGCCTTGCCTTCTGTTATGCAAGGGCTCATATAACTCTGATCTACGCTGTCGCTCACATAGTATTCCTCATAATGACGGTTTCCGTACCTGTCTGTATAATAAAGTCTTTCGCCGTCATCTGCAACAAAAATATAATTCTCTATATTTTGCGTTATTTCGGGCGTGCTTTCATAATATACGGCACCTGCGTAGAAATCAAGCGGCGAATAACCGTTTGCCGCACTGTTGCCGGCATTGCACATTCCGCTTATTCCTTCCATCTCCGCCTTGCCATTGAGATCATTTACCGTTACACCGATAAGCTCTGGTGCATAGCCGTTATAATCATAGCCGTTTTTGTTATTTATGTATGTCTTAGATACAAAATATCCGTCGGGCGACATTGCACTTACAAATTCGTACTTTGCCTCAAGTGCGACCTTGCCGTCCTTTCCGATAAAGCCTGCTCTGCCGTTCTCAGCCGCCAGATAAGCCATATAGCCGTTTTCCATCGGCTGAATATCATACTTTGTAGTCAGCAGTACGTTCATATCCCGGTCATAGCAGGTGAAGCTGCCGTCATCGTTTCTTACTACCACGCTTCCGCTGTTTTCGCTTATTCTGGGCTTGTTTTCATACTGTGCCAACAGCTGACCGTACTTGTCATAGATATAATACTTGTCATAGTCAAAGCACATCAGCCTGTCGCCGTATGCCTTTGCGTACACGAACTTTCCTATGCTCTTTCCGTATGCCGTGTAATATTCGGCAAGGGAATTACTGTCCTTGGTTTTGTAGAAATCGTTTCCCAGAACCGTAAACGCCCTCTCGTACACCGCATATACATGACCGCTGTTCCTGTCTGCCATAGCATACTTTTTCCTGATTTTATCCTGTTTGCCCGAATCTTTTTCACGGTCGGAACTGAACGATGCAATATACAGCTTATCGCCGTATTCATTCAGATTGAAGCTGACGGAGGATGAAACCGTCAGCACAGGACAAAGCCTGTTATCGTATATCACCGTCTGACTGGGCTTATTGCTTTGTATAAGGTCGCAGGCTGTGTATTCGTTCATTGAATATCTCTCAGACGAGCCTTGCAACACCGCTTTATTGCCGAACAGATCTTTTACCGCAGTATGCTCCTCCTCGCAGTATCTTATAAGCCTTGCGCTGTCCGTGTCAATTACCGATGCGTTGACAAGTTCGTTTTCCGTATCGGTGCTTATAAGCGTTTCTCCGGGAGCTACTATTCTGCCGCTTAATGTGCGGCTGTTGCAGACTATAAAATATCCGTCATCTATACGGTAATCGCAATACTGCGGATTGTACTTTCTGTATACCTCGTTGTATGACTTTGCGTTTTTTGCTACAGGTATCATATCGCTGTAAATATAATCCCACATATCTTCGTCAAAAGTATTGCCTGCAATCTCGGAGAAATAAAACTCCCCCAGAAACATATTCTCCCCGTCAAACTTTTCAAAGTCCTCAGGGTCGTACCAGCTATGCACGGTATCCGCAAACATCAGCTTGTCGGACGCATAGCTAAGCTTTCCTATTACAGTATTTCCGTTCATATCTATAACGGAATACTCCGTGCCGCTTTTTACATAAGCATAGCCGTCCGCATAATATCCGCTTGCACCGTCAAACTTTGCATCCGTCACCTTTTCGCCGTTTGTATTGATATATCCTATTTTAGCATTATCGTAGTAAGGCGCAAGTCCGCAGTTGAACGAGCCAAATTGATTATTGCTTTCAAACTGCTTTCCGCTTGCGGTATATCCGCAGTATTTTCCCTTTTCATAAACGCAGGCATAACCGCTCATATCAAATCCGCTTACAATGTGCGAACCCGTTGAACACAGATATATTTCGTTTGCGTTATCGCAAAGCAGAACATCTCTGATAAAGCCCTTATCATCTCTTTTGAGCAGTACCGCACCGCTGTCGTAAGACTTTATATCAGAACCGCACAGATACTCTCCGCCGACCTGTTCAAGCGTATCGGCTTTGAGTAGCTTTGCCTTATACAGCCTGCTGTCGTCATCAATGCCGTCACAGACGATGAGCAGCTTTCCGCTTTTTACAATGCGGTCGTAGTAGTCGGTAAGCTGTGTGCCGTCTGCCGAGAACACGGCATACTCCCTTGTAAAGTCAAGCGTTGTTTCGTTACTGCTTTCAGCTTGTCTGAAGCCGATATATTTATCATCGTATATTGAAAGAATTCCCGTGCCGTTTGCAAGTTCGGTCACTTTTCCGTCGGAACTGAGAAGGCTGTATATTATATAATAATAGCCCCTTCCGCCCTCAAGTTCCGGCATCATCAAAGTATACGCAAACGCATAACCGCTGTCGTTCATATCCGAAGCATAGCTGAACATTCTGCCGTCAAACGCTTTTCTTCCCCTGCTGTCGACAAATCCGACATTTCCGTTTTCGTCCGTGACCTTTGCAAGTCCCTTATCCGAAAAGCTCCCTGCAAAGCTGTACTGCGGCTGTGCTACAAACTCGCCGTCCTTTTTTATGTATCCGAACTTTCCGTCAACCGCAACGGGCGCAACGTCATTTGTATCCTCGTTAAAGGCATAAGCCGCACTGTACTGCGGTTTCAGCGTGGTGCTTCCGCTTTTGTCGGCATAGCCCCACTTCCCGTCAATGCACACGGGTGTCACCGATTGAATGAACAGCTTGTCGCCCGTGCCGTAAAGCGTTTCCGCCTTATCGCCGTACATTCCGAATATATCAAATACAAACACCGCAAGGCTTGCCGCTCCGAGCGCCAGCACACCTGCCGCACCGCCTATTATCGCACCGACAGGGCTTTTCTTCTTTTCCTGCGGTGTTTCACCCGTAAAAGCCGCACAGAACGGGCAGAATTTTACGTTTTCATCTATTTCTCGTTTGCAGTTGGGACATATTTTACTCATTGTTGTTTGCCTTTCATTCTGCTTGTTCCATCGTTTCAAGATCGGTGCTTAATTTATATGCCGTCCTTTTTCCGCTTTCGTCATATATGCCTATCCACACCTCATTATTCTGCACGCTGAACTCGGACACATTTTCAAAATACTTTTCGTTGCCGTTCCAAGCGTTCACAAGCCTTATGTTGCGTACTGCGGTATCATCAATACGGTCGATATATGCGTACAGCCCGCTTCCGCTATTGTAATCGTCAACCATATACAGTATCCCGTCGTCCGAAGAATAGGTCCTCACAAGCTTCACTTCCATATTTTTGTCTATCTGATACACATTCAGCTCCAAAAGTGCAGTATAAAGATAAAGATAGTTTATCTGATTGGGCAGATACGAAAATGTGCAGCACATAAGCGGATATTCGGCATTTTCGGTTATATGCCCTTCGCTGTTATTGCCGGAATTTCTGAACACGACACGGTCGCCCGGAAGTTCAAAACTCTTTTTGGTGTCAAGGTCAATGAAAATATATGACCATCCTCCTGCCGCTTTATTGTAGACGGCTGTCTTTATCAGATTTTCGTAAATAAAATCAACATTTGAACCGTCGGTATCGGGCTTATATATTATCTCTCCTGTAGTCTTGTTGTACACGATTGCACTTTCGGTATAGCTTTTTACCAGTACACTGTTTCCGACAATGCTTATCGCACTGATGCTGTCAGGGTCTTTGATGTCTTTGAGCGTCAGCATCACAGAGCCATCCGTGTTATATAAATCGGCAGGCTCTTTGTTATCTGAAATACCGATAATATATTTATTGTCTATAAGCTTCAGCCTGCGTTCATTGCGGTACAGCCTCTCGCCGTTCAGATTCAGCAATATACATTGCGAATATCCCTCATCGTTATAATACTCAGCCGTTACACAAAGAGTATTGCCGTTGACCGATACCGGCATAAAATCAAATCCGATATATTTATATTCCTCAAACAGCTCATTCCCATAAAAATCGGTCGGTGCTTTATCGTAATCCGTCTGTGGCAGAATCTGAATATTGCTGAATTCTACATTTTCATATCCTGCGAATTTATCAGCGTAATATCTGTATCCGTCAAAATAGCCGTACAGCGATTTGCTGTCAAATGCACTGTTTGCTATATCGCACACATTCTGCGTTTTCTCAATGACAGCGTTACCGCCCTTATCTTCTATCGTCACTGTGTAATTGATTTCGGTCGTATCATAAGTAATCTCACTGCTGCTTATTGTTTTTGAAACAAAATATCCGTCCGGCGTCATTTCGGTAACACAGTCATACTTCGGCTCTATAGCTGTCTTTCCGTCTGCAAACAGGAATCCTATCTTTCCCTTTTCGTTGTCCGCAAACGAGCAATATCCGTTTTCTATCGGCTGAATATCATACTTAGTAGTCAGCAGTACGTTCATATCCCTGTCGTAGCAGGTGTATGTGCCGTCATCATTTTTCAGTACCATATTACCGTTGTATTCACTTATCTTCGGCTTTGTATCGTATTCTCCGAGCAGGTTCGCATAACGGTCATAAAGATAGTATTTATTGTTGTCAAAGCAAAGCAATCTGTCGCCGTATGCTTTTACATATGAATATGTTCCTATTTCCGCACCGTAGCCCGTCCTTACCTTATAACCGCTTTCGCCGTAAGGTTCACGGATAAAATAATCTCCCTCAAATTCAAGAGCATCACTCGTATATAGCTTTCTTCCGTTGCCGCCGTCTATTATTGCGCTACAGCTTTCGCTTCCGGCATATTCGATATTTTTCACATATAATAAACTGCCGTAGCAGGCTATACTCATTGACGTGTTCGACCTCAGAGTGACAGTAGGCTCAAAATTATTATCATATATCAGAAACTGCCGTGCAACACGGTTGCCGCTCCGTAAATCGAGTGCCGTGAAACCGTTTGAGTTTACACTGTTATAACCGATAAGAACATACTTGTTTGCAAACATATCCTCAAGATATGAGGTTTTATCAATACTGTAACGTAGCAACGGCGCAGAACCGATGCGTATGCCATTTGCATTGCTGATTTCCTTTTCTTCGTTTATTTTTCCGTCCGGTGTCATAATAAATCTTGTTAGCTTATTGACGTTATGTATAAGAAAATACCCGTCACTGCCAAGCCTTCCGCTGTCGGCTCTCCTGTAAACAGAAGCGATTTCCGTATCGGCATTCCTGCTTTCTATCATCATTCTTTCTTTTATCAGCTTTGCGTTACTTTTATTATATATGCTTGAACTCATATCTGCGGTATTGCTTACATAATAGAAATCTCCTACGAACATATTCTCCCCGTCAAACTTTTCAAAGTCCTCAGGGTCGTACCAGCTATGCACGGTATCCGCAAACATCAGCTTGTCGGACGCATAGCTAAGCTTTCCTATTACAGTATTTCCGTTCATATCTATAACGGAATACTCCGTGCCGCTTTTTACATAAGCATAGCCGTCCGCATAATATCCGCTTGCACCGTCAAACTTTGCATCCGTCACCTTTTCGCCGTTTGTATTGATATATCCTATTTTAGCATTATCGTAGTAAGGCGCAAGTCCGCAGTTGAACGAGCCAAATTGATTATTGCTTTCAAACTGCTTTCCGCTTGCGGTATATCCGCAGTATTTTCCCTTTTCATAAACGCAGGCATAACCGCTCATATCAAATCCGCTTACAATGTGCGAACCCGTTGAACACAGATATATTTCGTTTGCGTTATCGCAAAGCAGAACATCTCTGATAAAGCCCTTATCATCTCTTTTGAGCAGTACCGCACCGCTGTCGTAAGACTTTATATCAGAACCGCACAGATACTCTCCGCCGACCTGTTCAAGCGTATCGGCTTTGAGTAGCTTTGCCTTATACAGCCTGCTGTCGTCATCAATGCCGTCACAGACGATGAGCAGCTTTCCGCTTTTTACAATGCGGTCGTAGTAGTCGGTAAGCTGTGTGCCGTCTGCCGAGAACACGGCATACTCCCTTGTAAAGTCAAGCGTTGTTTCGTTACTGCTTTCAGCTTGTCTGAAGCCGATATATTTATCATCGTATATTGAAAGAATTCCCGTGCCGTTTGCAAGTTCGGTCACTTTTCCGTCGGAACTGAGAAGGCTGTATATTATATAATAATAGCCCCTTCCGCCCTCAAGTTCCGGCATCATCAAAGTATACGCAAACGCATAACCGCTGTCGTTCATATCCGAAGCATAGCTGAACATTCTGCCGTCAAACGCTTTTCTTCCCCTGCTGTCGACAAATCCGACATTTCCGTTTTCGTCCGTGACCTTTGCAAGTCCCTTATCCGAAAAGCTCCCTGCAAAGCTGTACTGCGGCTGTGCTACAAACTCGCCGTCCTTTTTTATGTATCCGAACTTTCCGTCAACCGCAACGGGCGCAACGTCATTTGTATCCTCGTTAAAGGCATAAGCCGCACTGTACTGCGGTTTCAGCGTGGTGCTTCCGCTTTTGTCGGCATAGCCCCACTTCCCGTCAATGCACACGGGTGTCACCGATTGAATGAACAGCTTGTCGCCCGTGCCGTAAAGCGTTTCCGCCTTATCGCCGTACATTCCGAATATATCAAATACAAACACCGCAAGGCTTGCCGCTCCGAGCGCCAGCACACCTGCCGCACCGCCTATTATCGCACCGACAGGGCTTTTCTTCTTTTCCTGCGGTGTTTCACCCGTAAAAGCCGCACAGAACGGGCAGAATTTTACGTTTTCGTCTATTTCTCGTTTGCAGTTGGGACATATTTTACTCATATTTTTTCTCCGTTATATCTGTCTTAATTTATAATCTCAGCACACTCTTTGATTTACATATCGTGCGATGACCTTTCCGTAAGGCTGAAGTACATTACGCACATACGAAAGACTGTCGCAGTCCTTTTCAATAAATGAATCTGTTTTAGAAACGTATTTCATACGCTTTGGATAAGCATATGTCTGTTCGATTTTCACGGTATAGATCATATTTTCCTCCTCCCGTAAATTTCCTGCTTACTATAAATATTCTATCACAAACAAAATTTCTTCACAATAGAAAACCTGAAACTGTAACTAATTTGTAACTATTTGTTACCGTTTTGTAACCTTAGGCTCGAATTGTTATGATAAGCCCGGACCCGCCGCTTTGTTGTGCTATACTCATAAACAACAAGCCGTTTAAAATAAAATTGACAAAACGCTTGACAAAGGGAAAATTTGATTGTATAATCAATGTGTATGATATTTAAAGGCTGTGACGAGGACAGTAGTGCGGATATAAAGCCAAAGCGAGCCGACGACGGTGAGAGGTCGGTGCAGAGTTACCGTATGAATATCACCTCCAAGCTGCCCGCCGAAATTGCCGTTTAAGGCGAGAGTAGAACGGGACGTTTTTCCAACGTTAAAAGGAACGCATTTGACGGAATGACGAAACGGTGGTTATAAAGACTGTTATAAAATTATAGTCCTTATCCTTTTCGGAGGATAGGGGCTTTTTATTTTCCGCAAACGCAAAGAATAAAATAATATGCAATGGGCAGACCCCCACCCCATATAACTTCCAGCTTTTGCCGAAGAGATTTATATGACAGGGTGAATTGCAAAAACAGGAGGAGAAAAAATGTCACTTTATGAAAAAGTACCTGCCTCGGTAAATTTTGTCGAGAGAGAAAAGCAGACAGAGAAGTTCTGGCACGACAACGACATATTCCGCAAGAGTATGGAGCAGAGAAAGGGCGACAAGACCTATACATTCTATGACGGTCCGCCTACGGCTAACGGTAAGCCCCACATCGGTCACGTTCTTACCCGTGTTATCAAGGATATGATTCCGAGATACCGCACAATGAAGGGCTATGACGTTCCTCGTAAGGCAGGCTGGGACACTCACGGACTTCCCGTTGAGCTTGAAGTTGAGAAGATGCTCGGTCTTGACGGTAAGGATCAGATTGAAAAGTACGGACTTGACCCGTTCATAACAAAGTGCAAGGAAAGCGTATGGAAGTACAAGGGTATGTGGGAGAATTTCTCACGCACTGTCGGCTTCTGGGCTGATATGGACGATCCGTATGTAACATACGACAACAACTTCATCGAGTCCGAGTGGTGGGCATTAAAGCAGATATGGGAAAAGGGTCTTTTATACAAGGGCTTCAAGATAGTTCCCTACTGCCCCCGTTGCGGAACTCCGCTTTCAAGCCACGAGGTAGCTCAGGGCTATAAGGATGTAAAGGAACGTTCTGCGGTTGTACGTTTCAAGGTAAAGGACGAGGACGCTTATATCCTTGCGTGGACAACAACTCCCTGGACACTTCCCTCAAACGTTGCACTCTGCGTAAACCCCGATGAAACCTATGTAAAGGTAAAGACAGCAGACGGCTACACATATTATCTTGCAGAGGCTCTGTGCGATAAGGTACTCGGCGGCGACAAGCCCACAGCCCCCTACGAGATAATCGAGAAATACACAGGTAAAGAGCTTGAGGGCAAGGAGTACGAGCCTTTATTCGACTGTGCCGTTGAGATATGTGAAAAGCAGCACAAGAAGGGCTATTATGTAGTATGCGACAACTATGTAACGCTAACAGACGGTACAGGTGTCGTTCATATTGCTCCTGCATTCGGTGAAGATGACGCTAAGGTCGGCAGAAAGTATGACCTGCCTTTCGTACAGCTTGTTGACGGCAAAGGTAATATGACCGCCGAAACACCTTACGCAGGCGTATTCGTAAAGAAAGCCGATCCTATGGTGCTTAAGGACCTTGACGAAAAGGGCTTGCTGTTTGACGCACCCAAGTTTGAGCATAGCTATCCGCACTGCTGGAGATGCGACACTCCTCTGCTGTACTATGCAAGAGAGTCGTGGTTCATCAAGATGACCGCTGTCAAGGACGACCTTATCAGAAACAACGAAACGATAAACTGGATACCCGAAAGCGTCGGCAAGAACCGTTTCGGTGACTGGCTCGAAAATGTTCAGGACTGGGGTCTTTCAAGAAACAGATACTGGGGTACTCCTCTTAATATATGGGAGTGCGAGTGCGGTCACAAGCACGCTATAGGCAGTATCGAGGAGCTTAAGTCAATGTCTGACAACTGCCCCGACGATATAGAGCTTCACCGTCCTTATATTGATGCGGTTACGATAAAGTGTCCTCACTGCGGTAAGCAGATGAAGAGAGTTCCCGAGGTTATCGACTGCTGGTTCGACAGCGGTTCTATGCCCTTCGCACAGCATCACTATCCCTTCGAGAACAAGGAAAAGTTTGAACAGCAGTTCCCTGCTGACTTTATCTCCGAGGCAGTTGACCAGACAAGAGGCTGGTTCTACTCACTGCTCGCTATCTCAACGCTCTTATTCAACAAGGCTCCTTACAAGAACGTTATAGTTCTCGGCCTTGTACTCGATAAAGACGGTCAGAAGATGTCAAAGTCAAAGGGCAACGCAGTAGACCCGTTCGAGTCACTGGCTGAACACGGCGCAGACGCTATACGCTGGTACTTCTACACAAACTCTGCTCCGTGGCTTCCCAACAGATTCCACGCAAAAGCAGTAAACGAGGGTCAGAGAAAGTACATTTCTACTCTGTGGAACACTTACGCATTCTACGTTCTGTACGCTAATATAGACAATTTCGATGCTACTAAGTATACGCTTGATGTTGACAAGCTCGGCGTTATGGACAAGTGGCTGTTATCAAGACTTAACACCGTTGTAGGTGCGGTTGACGATAACCTTGCAAACTACCGGATCCCCGAAGCCGCAAGAGCATTACAGGATTTCGTTGATGAGATGAGTAACTGGTATGTCCGCCGCAGCAGAGAACGCTTCTGGTCAAAGGAGCTTACACAGGATAAGATAAACGCATATATGACGCTGTACACAGCGCTCGTAACCATCGCAAAGACATCTGCTCCTATGACACCTTTCGTATGCGACGATATTTACAGAAACCTTGTCTGCTCGCTCGATAAGAACGCACCCGTAAGCGTACATCTGTGCGACTTCCCCGCAGTAGATGAAAAGCTTATCGACAAGCACCTTGAGGAAGAAATGGACACCGTTCTGACCGTTGTAACGCTCGGACGTGCCGCAAGAAATGCCGCTAACATCAAGAACAGACAGCCTATATCAAAGATAATGGTAAAGGGCGACAAGACGCTTGAGCCTATGTATGCCGATATTGTCAAGGATGAGCTTAACATCAAGGAAATCAGCTTTATAGATAATACAGACCACTTCACAAGCTACACCTTCAAGCCCCAGCTTAAGACGCTCGGCGCTCGTTTCGGCAAGCAGATAGGCGAGGTCAGAACAAAGCTTGCTGAGGTTGACGGTCAGAAGGCTATGAACGAGATCCGTGAAACAGGCGCTATGACGCTTACACTTTCAACAGGTGATGTTCAGATTGCAAAGGACGACCTGCTTATAGACGAGCATCAGAAGGAAGGCTATGCGGTAGTGACCGACAGGGGCTACACGGTAGTTCTTGACACAACACTTACACCCGAGCTTATCGAAGAAGGTAACGTAAGAGAGATTGTAAGCAAGATTCAGACGATGCGTAAGGATGCAGGCTTTGAGGTTATGGATCATATCGTTATCTACTGCGACGGCAGTGACAAGGTAGCCGAGATACTGACACGCAACAAGGACAGCATCTCAGAGGATACTCTTGCAGACGATATAGTGACCGGCAAGACAGACGGATTTACAAAGGAACAGGATATAAACGGCGAGAACGTAACTCTCGGCGTAAAGAAAGTATGAGTTTTAAACAGACGCTGACAAATCTTTTCGGACACAATGCAGTTAAAAAGGCGCTCATATGGGTGCTGGTCGTGGCTGTTGCGGTTATAGTCGTGGTTACGCAGTTTGCTTTTCCCGTAAAGGCACAATATGCGTACACACGGCTGTACAGCTACAGCGGACAGAGCTTTGACAATATGATAAAAAACGTATACGATAAGCTGAAGGACGGCACTCACCTTGACAGTGGGTCTACAAGCAAGCTGCTGAGCGACACGGATTTTGATATGACAAAACCCGAAAACTATCTGCGTGTTGAGATGGTGTTTGATTTTACAAACATCGGTATGTATAAAATAAGCAACATACAGTTCTCCATTGACGATATACCGTATGACAAACAGGCTTTTGTACTGAAGGAAACAAACATTTCGTCAATAGACCGTTTCAACAGCAGTAAGGTTTCGCTCATATTCGTTATCGACAGGTCGGGACTTACAAACGAGGAAATAACAAAGGCTGTAAGTTCGCTCAAGATAAGCTACAAGTTCGACCGCCCCGAGCTTTTCTCATCGGGCGGAGAAATAACACTGCCCGAAACCGTACTACTGCCGTTTGACGAAGCAAAAACAGGTGGTTGAGTATGGCGGAAATTCTCAGTAAAATATCCCCGAAGCACAAAGGCGTGCTGTGCATTATCAGCTCCGCCTTTTGCTTTGCTTTTATGGGCGCTTTCGTAAGGCTGGCCGGCGATCTGCCGTCTGTGCAAAAGAGCTTTTTCAGAAATCTTGTCGCTTTCATATTTGCGGCGGCGATACTGATAAGGCAGAAAGGCTCTTTTCTGCCGCAGAAAAAAAGCAACATCGGCGCACTGCTGATACGCTCGGTATGCGGAACGCTCGGAATACTCTGCAACTTCTATGCGGTAGACCATCTGGCATTATCAGATGCGGCAATGCTGAACAAAATGTCGCCGTTCTTCGTTATCGTATTTTCGGCAATGTTCCTTCGGGAACGTACAAATTTAGTGCAGACGCTCGGTGTAATAGTCGCATTTGCGGGAAGTCTGCTTATAATAAAGCCGAGCCTTGCAAATCTGGAACTTGTGCCGTCACTGCTCGGTTTTCTCGGCGGTATGGGCGCAGGTGCGGCTTATACGGCGGTAAGATGGCTCGGTATCAGAGGCGAGAAAGGGCCGTATATCGTGTTCTTCTTCTCGGGCTTCTCCTGCCTTGTAACACTGCCGTTTTTACTGTTCGATTTTCACGTTATGACGTGGCAGCAGTGGCTCGTCCTGCTCGGCGCCGGACTTGCGGCGGCAGGCGGTCAGTTCAGCATCACGGCGGCATATAAATTCGCTCCTGCAAAGGAAATATCGGTATACGATTATTCGCAGATAATCTTTTCGGCACTGCTCGGATTTATCTTGTTCTCACAATTGCCGGACATATGGAGCTTTATCGGATATGTGATAATATGCGGTGTAGGCGTTGCTATGTTCATATACAACAACCGCAGGGATAAAAATCCTTGACGGAAAATTAAGAACTGTTAACAGAAAATATTGACACCGGTGTACTGATGTGGTATACTGACTAAAGATACACAAGTAAGTAAAGTGTGTCACTTATTAAAAAAAGAGGTATGTTATTATGAAAACAGCGGCACAGGTATTTATTATTTTAAGTATGGTCTGCGGATTCTGGATGATACTTCCGCTTATCTTCGGCGGTATCGCATTAAGCCAGATGAGCAAGGGGCAGAGACCTTCAACAGGCATAAGCGTTTGTGTTCTGTTGTTCTGCAGCTTTGTAGGCGGTATCCTTCTTCTTTGCGCAAAGGATGAGGACTTCTACAAGCCCGGTATGAACTACGGCTACAATCCCAACATGAACAACGGTTATAACCCCAACATGAACAACGGTTACAACCCCAACATGAATAACGGCTACAATGCCAATATGAACAACACCTATAACCCCAACGCAAGCATGGGCTACAGCAACGCAAATTACGCTACACCCGTTAACAACACTACTGCAGAAACCACAAACAACAACTTCAACAATAACGGTATTCAGCAGTAAGACCAAAGATAAACAAATCAGCTGTGGCGGAAAGTAATATTCCGTCACAGCTTCTTTTTATGCATATAAATCAGCCGCAGTTTTCACTGCGGCTGAAATTATTGTTATATATTCTCTGCTATCTTGTCGCCCATCTCCGAGCAGGACAGCTTTGTCATACCCTCGCTCATGATGTCGCCTGTGCGGAAACCGTCCTTCAACACCTTGCTTACTGCATTTTCAACTGCGTCAGCTTCCTTCACCATATCAAAGCTGTAACGGAGCATCATTGCGGCTGAAAGTATGGTAGCTATCGGATTTGCCTTGTTCTGACCTGCAATGTCGGGAGCAGAACCGCCGCTCGGCTCATACAGACCGAACTTTGTTTCGTTCATGCTGGCAGAGGGGAGCATACCGATAGAGCCTGTAATCATACTTGCCTCGTCCGACAGAATATCACCGAACATATTCTCCGTTACCATAACGTCAAACTGTGCAGGATCCTTTACAAGCTGCATTGCGCTGTTGTCAACGAGCATATGCTCAAGAGTAACCTCGGGATAATCCTTTGCCACTTCGGTAACGACCTTTCTCCACAGCCTTGAAGAATCAAGAACGTTAGCCTTGTCAACGCTTGTTACCTTCTTTCTTCTCTTCATCGCAACGTCAAATGCCTTGATTGCGATTCTGCGGATCTCGTCCTCGCTGTATGTAAGCGTGTCGGTAGCTGTCATAACGCCGTTTACTTCTTCGGTTTTTCTTGCGCCGAAGTAAAGACCGCCGGTAAGCTCACGCATAATGAGCATATCAAAGCCCTTTGCGCTTATCTCTGTCTTTAAGGGGCAAGCGCCTGCAAGCTCCGGATAAAGCAGGCAGGGACGAAGATTTGCAAACAGTCCGAGTGCTTTTCTTATACCGAGCAGACCTGCCTCGGGACGCAGATTTGCAGGGAGCTTATACCACGGCGATGTTGTCGTATCACCGCCGATAGAGCCCATAAGCACAGCATCTGACGCTTTGCAGGCGGCTATTGTTTCATCGGTCAGCGGTACGCCGTTTGCGTCAATCGAGCATCCGCCCATAAGAAGCTGTGTGTAGTTGAACTTGTGACCGAACTTTTCTGCCACCTTATCAAGCACCTTCATACTTTCGGTAACTATCTCAGGACCTATTCCGTCGCCCTTGATAACGGCAATATTCTTTTCCATAGGTAATATCCTTTCTCTGAGCTTAAAGCTCTATTTTGTATAAAGCGGATTTTCCCTCCGCCTTTTCAAAGCCGAATCTGACAAGAAATCGCACTGCGTCCTCGCTGTCGGGGGTCACTACGGCATACTTATATCCGCAGGCACGCATCGTTCTGAGCGTGTGGTTCAGCAGTTTTCTGGCAACGCCGTAATGCCTTTCTTCCTCGCAGACAAACAGCTTCTCCAGTCTGACCTCTTTGTTCAGGCTGTCGGGTATTTCTGTTGTTATGCAGACAGCAGACAGCACATCATCCGTATAAAGTCCGAAGCCGTGCATTCCGCCCGATGTATTGTTAAAACCCTGCTCTTGCAGTTCGCTGTCCGATAACGCTTTTATATCTACCCTCATAGCATAACGCTTTCTGCGGTCTTACTTCTTTAAGGAGTTCAGCAGACCGCCCTTGTTGATTATATCCTTGATGAATTCGGGGAAAGGCTCAGCCTTGTATGTACAGCCCTTTGTCACATTTGTTATAACTCCCGTATCAAAGTCAACCTCGACCTCATTGCCGTTCTCAATATCCTTGGCAGCCTCGTCGCACTCTAAGATTGCAAGTCCGATATTGATAGCGTTGCGGTAGAATATTCTTGCAAATGTGCTTGCGATAACGCAGGAAATTCCGCTTGCCTTGATTGCGATAGGTGCGTGTTCTCTTGAGCTTCCGCAGCCGAAATTCATATTAGCGACTATAATGTCGCCGTCCTTTACATTCTTTACAAAGTCCTTGTCTATGTCCTCCATACAGTGACTTGCAAGCTCCTTGTGGTCGGCTGTATTAAGGTATCTTGCAGGAATGATAACGTCGGTATCAACGTTGTCACCGTATTTGTGTACTGTACCGTGTGCCTTCATATATGTCTGTCCTTTCTTATATTTCAAAATCTACACAGCTGCGTCTTGCCGTATAAGGTCTTACCGTGCTGTCGGCTACCTTAACGTGTTCGGGGTGGGTGGAATATCCCTTTAATGCTTCTGCACTTTCGAATGTGCTGTCAAGCATAAGGTCGCCCGTAGAAGAACCGAGAATATCGGTTATGACGTTGATTTCAAGAAGTCCGTCTATCTTGCCTGCAAGGCTTTCAAGCCCCTGCTTTATAAGACGGCATCTTTCCTTCTTTTCTTCAGCCGAAAGCTCGTCCTTCAGGTTCCAGATTATTATATGCTTTACCATATTCTCACCTTACTTTATGCCTGTTATCTTACCTGCTATAGCACTTGCTGCCGCAACTGCCGGGCTTGCAAGATAAACCTCGCTGTCAACGTGTCCCATTCTTCCTACAAAGTTTCTGTTTGTGGTGGAAATAGCACGTTCTCCTGCCGCAAGTATACCCATATGACCGCCGAGACACGGGCCGCAGGTGGGGGTAGAAAGCACACAGCCTGCATTTACAAATATCTCTGCAAGACCTTCCTTTATGCACTGGAGATATACCTTCTGAGTGCCGGGGATTACGATACATCTTACACCCTTTGCAATATGCTTGCCCTTGAGAATCTCAGCGGCGATACGCATATCGCTTATTCTGCCGTTTGTACATGAACCTATAACTGCCTGGTCAATCTTTATATCCTCTGTAATCTCGTCAACGGTCTTTGTGTTTTCGGGCAGATGAGGGAATGAAACCGTCTGCTTTACGGTTGACAGGTCAATGTCGATAACTCTTGAATATACAGCGTCCTCGTCAGCCTTGAATATATCAAAGTCACGGTCTGCTCTTTCCTTCATATATGCCATTGTTATCTCGTCAACTTCAAATATACCGTTCTTTGCGCCGGCTTCAATAGCCATATTGGCAATGCAAAGTCTGTCGTCTATCGAAAGGCTCTTCAAACCCTCGCCGGTAAATTCCATAGACTGATACAGTGCGCCGTCAACGCCTATCATACCGATTATGTGAAGAATAACATCCTTACCGCTTACATATTTATTAAGCTTTCCTGTCAGATTGAACTTTATAGCGGAGGGAACCTTAAACCACGCCTCGCCTGTTGCCATACCTGCCGCCATATCTGTCGAGCCTACGCCTGTTGAGAATGCGCCGAGTGCGCCGTATGTACAGGTGTGGCTGTCTGCGCCTATGCACAGCTCGCCCGGACCTATAAGACCTTTTTCGGGAAGGAGTGCGTGTTCGATGCCCATTTCGCCTACATCGTAATAATTTGTAATATCGTACTTTCCTGCGAATTCTCTGCACTGCTTGCACTGAGTAGCCGCCTTGATATCCTTGTTCGGTGTGAAGTGATCCATTACAAGAGAAATCTTATCCTTGTTGAATATGCCGCCGAAGCCTGCCTTGTTGAACTCGTTTATTGCAACGGGGCTTGTAATATCGTTACCGAGTACCATATCCAGCTTTGCTCTTATAAGCTGTCCCTCTCTTACGCTTTCAAGTCCTGCGTGCTTTGCCAGTATCTTCTGGCTCATTGTCATGCCCATGTGTTGTCCTGCCTTTCTTCTGCCGCTCGTTACAAGCTGTGCCTTATGATTTGTTTACGTTAATCACGTTCAAGTGCCGAAATACCCGTTCTTACAATCTCTTTTACTCCGTAGGGCTGGAGAAGTCCTATGAACGAATCTATCTTCTCGGGTTCGCCCGTAAGCTCAAGCATAAGCCTGCTCTCCGCTACGTTTACGACCTTCGCTCTGAAAAGATTTGCAATCTCTATCACAGGCTGACGTGACGCAGGGCCGTTGCCGACCTTCATAATGATATGCTCACGGCATACAGCGTTATGCAGTACCTTGACCTCCGATACGTCATAGAGCTTGCGGAGCTGTTTTACCAGCTGTTCCATCACGCCCTCGTCGCCGTCTGCGACTATTGTCATACGGGAAATGCCGAGGTTTTCGGTTTCCGCAACGTTAAGACTTATTATATTATATCCTCTGCGGCTGAACAGACCCGTTACTCTGCCGAGTACGCCGATGCCGTTGTTTACGCAGACGGAAATTACGTTTCTCTCTGTCATTTTTCTGCCTCCGTTCAGTCGTCGATTTCTATCTCAAGGATAGGCTCGGTTATGGATTTTCCTGCGGGTACCATAGGAAGAACGTTTATATCCTTGTCTATTCTCGCCTCGATAAGCACGGGGGCTGTTTTTGAAACCTCAAGAGCCTCACGCAGTATCTCCTCGCACTTGTCCTCGCTGTCTATAACAAACGACTTTATGCCGAACGCTTCTCCGAGCTTCATATAATCTGTAGGACGGTCAAGCGTCGTCTGTGAAAATCTCTTGCCGTAGAACAATCTCTGCCACTGACGAACCATACCGAGAACGTTATTGTTGATAACAAGCTCAACTACAGGTATATTGTGCTTCGACAGCGTTACAAGCTCGTTTAAGTTCATATGGAAGCTTCCGTCACCTGCAATATTTACGACCGTCTTGTCGGGGTTTCCGCACTTTGCACCGATAGCCGCACCAAGTCCGTAGCCCATAGTGCCAAGACCGCCGCTTGTGATAAGCTGGTGGGGGTGCTTATATGCGTAATACTGAGCCGCCCACATCTGCGACTGACCTACCTCGGTTGCGATAAGCGCCTCGCCGTCTGTCAACTTGTCAAGCGTTTCTATAAGGTGCTGAGGGGTAAGAGTAAGCTCGTCTGTGCCTTTCTGCCTGCACTCGTACTGCTTCTCCCACGTCTTTATTTTGCCCATCCAGCCGCTGTGCGACTGCTGAGGAATTAGCTTTATCAGCTTTTTCATAACATCTGTGCTGTCGCCGATAACCTGATGATAAACCTTTATGTTCTTGTTTATTTCAGCAGGGTCGATGTCTATATGAAGTACCTTTGCATCTGGGGCGAAGGTCTGAGGATTGCCTATTACTCTGTCAGAGAATCTTGTACCGATACCGATGAACAGGTCGCAGTTCTTTATTGCCTCTGCCGCTGTCTTTGTTCCGTGCATACCGAGCATACCCATATATCTGCTGTCGGTTTCGTCAAAGCTGCCCTGACCCATAAGCGAAGATGATACGGGAGCGTCAATAAGCTCGGCAAAAGCCTTTAATGTCTTTGCTCCGTCCTCGCCGTAGATACCGCCGCCTGTATAAAGGAACGGACGTTCAGCGTTCTTTATCAGCTCCGCCGCCTTTGCTATACAGCCGTCCTGGTGCATAGTAACATTTACCGTATACGGCTTTAAGGGCTTGTTTGCAAAATCCGCCTTCTGCGCCGTTATATCCTTGGGAACATCGACAAGGACAGGGCCCTTTCTTCCGCTTCCTGCTATGTAGAAAGCCTCACGCAGTGTATCCGCCAGCTTGTTTACATCCTTTACGATGAAGTTATGCTTTGTTATCGGCATTGTGATGCCTGTTATATCAACTTCCTGGAAGCTGTCAAGGCCTAAAAGCGAACAGGCAACGTTGCCCGTAATAGCCACCATAGGCACACTGTCCATATAAGCCGTTGCGATACCTGTTACGAGGTTTGTCGCACCCGGACCCGACGTTGCTATAACAACGCCCGTCCTGCCTGTAGAACGTGCATAGCCGTCAGCCGCATGGCTTGCACCCTGCTCGTGTGCCGTCAGAACGTGATGTATTTTGTCACTGTAATTGTATAAGCTGTCGTAGATGTTCAGAACTGCGCCGCCGGGATAGCCGAAAACGGTGTCAACGCCCTGCTCTATCAGACATTCGCAGATTATATCTGCACCCGTCAGATTTCTCATTTCTTTCATTCCTTTTTCTTTACACTCAGATTATTTATAATAGCGGATAAAAAATCCTATCGTTTTATTTTAACACTATACAGCGTTTTTGTCAATGGCGAAACCGCATCATAAAGCAATAAAAGGACACCTCCCGATGTCCTTTTATTATCGTCACGCTTTTTGTACCATGCCGTCTTTTATTGCCTGCACGCATACAGCCGTGCAGCATATTATATTTACCGCAAGTGTAATAATGCAAATGTAGATTCCGACCCCGAAGCTTGCTATGTTGATTTTTATACTCGATATTATAATAAGCTCAATTACAAGTGCCGCTACCGATGCTACAACCGACAGAATCCTACATACTGCCACAAGCTTTCTGCTTTGCCATCCGACAAATGCAAAATACAGCTCAAATCCTAAACAAAGTGCAATGGCTACCCAACTGCCGCCTGCGATAAAAGTCAGACCTTCCTGTACTTTAACTCCGTTCATATTGCACCACGGAAGTAGAAATCCGATTGCGTGAACAAGTAATGTTATTGCTCCGATCGTGATAAAGATGTTGGTTTTGCGTGTGTTGGTATTCATGATGCCTCCTCCGTAAAATTAAACATATCAGTATTATATCACAAATCAAATCAGCGTAAACCGATACGACAGTGCGCCGTACTTTTGCATGGGATAAACCGCATCAGCGATTTATCAGTCTGAGGTTATTATATCACAATATATCGTCACTGTCAATTATATGAAAAGGACACCTCCCGATGTCCTTTCGCAATAATCTTAATGTATCTCCACGCCGGTGAAGTAATGCTGTAAAATTTGCTTATATGTGTAGCCGTTTTCAGCAAGAGCTTTTGCGCCGTACTGCGACAATCCCACGCCGTGACCGTGACCGTAGGTCGTAAAGATGAACTTGTCGCTGTTTTTGTCGTATTTCAGATCAAAAGCCGCACTTTTCAGCGAATAACCGAGTACCTTTTCTCTTATCGTTCTGCCGTCTATTGTCTTGCCGTTTGCCTTTGTCATACCGCCGACAGAAATTGATGTTACCCAGCCGTGTTCCCTGTTATCAAGTCTTGAATTTATCTTGAACCACTTTGACGGGTCGCCTGTGAGTGCTATTCCGAGTGTATTCTGCACAGCGTTCTTTATATAATCCGAAGAATAGCTGTCGGTACTGCCCCAGTTAGGGTCGGTCGTCTTGTCAAGCGGACAATCAACGCTTCTGAGATACGGATAATCAACGCCCCATACATTCTCGGCGCTGTTGGTATAGCCGCACGAGGACGCAAAGAACGAACACTGTATCATCTCGCCGTTATAGTAGATTGCTTCACCCAGCACCTCGTCAACGAGCTTATATATCCTGTCATATACGTCGGTTTTAAGTGCTGTCGTGGGGCTGACGCCCATTTCGTTGTTCTTTTTGATATAGGTGTATTCCGCTACTGCCTGTGCTTTTACCGCTTCATCGGGGAACTCGTTCCATATCTCACCGACTACCGCCCTTGCAACTATCTCTCTTGCACCTGCCGTGTAATATGTACCGGTCACCTGATCGTATACAGTGAACTGCTCCTCACTGCTGTTATCGGGCGTCGGTGTCGGCGCAGATGTTGTTTCAGCCGTTGTGGTTTCCGGTGCGGCAGTCGTTGCCGCTGTGGTGGTTGTGGCAGTTGTTGTTTCGGGGATTATAACGGTATTATCCGCCGCAGGTGTGGGTGTGCGTTTTTTTACCGTAGTTGTAGATGTGGTCGTTTCCGCCTTGGTGGTTGCTGTAGTCTGTGCCTTTACATCGGCAAGTGTAGGTTTTTTGTCGTCTTGCAGCTTAATTGTTGTAGTTTCGGGAGTTTTTTCGGTTTCGGCAGATGTTGTCGCTTCAGGGATAGATACCTCTATCTCTCTTTCATTGTCTGCGCTTACATGAACGACCTGAACTATTCCGAACAGGTAAATGTATACGCAGGATATAACGAGAGCGAGCAGTATCTTTCCTATTGATGCCTTCTGCATTAAATTCCTCCTTTATGTTACAGTTTCCGCTTTCTTTTTATCAGTCGGAGCTTTCTGTCTTGAACGAACTATCCTTCTTGAAGCCTTCTATCCACGCAGGATTCCAGTACCTTCCGCTCCATTCCTTGCCGTAATAGTAAAGCTCTCTTATCGTCCGGCACTGCTTCGGGTCGGGGTTACGCTTGAAGCTGTCTATCTGCTTGTCTGTGAACGAGTCAGACTCGCCGTCACGAACCTTTCTCGCAACAACAACGATACGCATATCGTAAAGACCCACCTCGAACTCGCAGGTGGACAGCGTAAGGAACTTATCGCCGTATTTCATATCAACGCCTGTGAAAAATTCACTCCTGTCAAGGCATTCGGACGTGAAATAATTGAATTCATCCCTGTTTGCAAAATTCAGTATGGCGGGATAATTGAACACGTCGCCGTATTCCTCCCTCGTATTGATAAGCATTACAGAGAATATCTTGTATTTTGCCTTTTCGTACAGCGTATCGAACTCGATTACAGGATGCTCTTTCAGAAACTCAAGGCTCTTGTCAAGGTCAACTCGTCTGTACTCGGTTATTTCGGCAAAGAAGTTTTCGGTACGCAGGTTATGACCGTAAAGAATCGTATTTGCGGACGTTTCGCCTGTATTCTTGAATTCGTTCTCATAATCCGCAAAAATAGTACCGTTCTTACTGTAATTGCCGTAAAAATCCTTTTCAAGATAGTCGGTATTGTTTTCGCCCTGTACTACAGGATAGTTTACATTTATACCCTTTATGCTCAGCCAGCCTACAAAATCGTTGTTTATCGCATAAAAAGGCGCATATTCGGTGTTTATGGCTTTTTCGGGAAGCTCGGCTATTTCCTCTGCGGTCGGCTCGTGGTTTCCCAGCTGTAATATGCTGCTCTGATACTCGTTTCTCTGCCTTTCAGGCTCGAACATATATTTATCAATGATTATAAGCACTGCCACGCAAAGAGCGACTATCGAAACAAGGAAAACTATCTTTCGGATAATCTCGCCTACGCTGTCGCCTTTCCACGGGATAAGACCCTTGACAATGGCTAATGCGGCATTTTCCTTTTTCTTTTTCTTCTTTTTCTTCTTATCTGCGGTCGATACTACGACCGATTTATAATCAGGCATCTTCTAACCTTCCTTTTGCTGTGATAATTACCGTAGGATTACTATATCAACTGCTCTTCTTCGGCTTATAGCCTTTTAAAAGCGCAGGATCCCAGCTCCTTCCGCCCCACGAACCGCCGTATACGCTGTACCAGTAATCATAATAAAGCGGATCGTAATTGATGATTGTCTTGGATACATCCACCGTAGGATCTTCTCCCTCACGCACTCTCCTTGCAAAAAGCACATATCTTATATTCTTGCTCTTTCCGAAAGGAAAATCGCAGGTTGACAGTGCAATCACCTCATCGCCGTATTTCAGATCGACCTGCGGTGTATATATAAAACTGCGGTCAAGGACCTTTGCATAGTAATCAATAAATTCTTTTTTATTCTTGAAAGTATATGCAGCCGTATAGTAGAATACTTCACCGTCTGCTTTTTCGACATTGACCTGCATCATCGCAAATATCTTATACAGACCCTTTTCGTATATCGTGTCAAACTGTATGACAGGATGCTCGTCATACATCTCTCTGCCGTAGTAGAGAACATCAAACTTGTTTACATCACGGAAAAAAGTCCCGTTTGACATATTGTGACCGTACAGCAGGATATTCGGTGAACGGTAATCACTGCCGATATGTGCGCAATAATCCGCCGTAACGCTCCCCGAAAAGCTGTATTCCTTATCGAAGTCGTGCGTCAGATAATACATATTCTTATCGTACACTTCTCCGTAGTCAATCGGCTTTTTCGGGTCGAATCCCTTGACGTGCATAACAGGATAATCGACATTGGTGCCTTCTATTTTCAGCCAGCCTGCCATATCGTGATTTTTTTCATACATCTCACGGTATTCAGGCAATATTGACGGCTTTTTCTTTTCAGGAACAACCGGTTCGGCAGGTATATCGACATCAAGCTCGCAGGTATAATCCAGCATATTCGGCGGCAAAGGCGGCTGAGTTAGCTTCATTATCAGCATTACGCCGACAGCCGCAAGCCATACCGCACAAGCACCGAGTGCCACCCACAGCACCTTGCCGCTTATGACCGGCTGTTTTGCCGTTTTTGTTTCATTCTGTTCTTCCAAAGCCACACCGCCTCGCACAACGGCAGGCGACAATATCAATAATCATATCCGTCGCCGTTGTTATAATCATATATTCCGTCACTGTCGTTTATGTCGTCAATAAACGTGTAACCGTCCCTTTCCGCATCTTCTGCTGTATAGCTGAGCAGCTTTCTTCTGTCCCAGTTGCTCTGTGACCAGTCATATCCGCCGCCGATATTATCATATACCCACTGCCAACGCTTTACATAAGTGTTCACCTTAGCCTTGCTTACATCGACATAGGTGCTTTCACCGGGACGTACCTTTCTTGCAAATATCGCAAGACGCACATTGTCCATATCCGAGCGGAACGGCCAATAGCAAGTAGAAAGTGTCAATATATCGTCACCGTACTCTATATCGACATCAGTGAAAATATCGCTTCTGTCCATAAGATCAATTATAAAATGATTGAAGTCGTCACGGGAAGTAAAGTCGTGCTTGTTATTGTAATTATAGTACACTTCACCGTATTCTTCATAGATATTGAAAAGCCCTATGCCGAATATCTTCCACTCTGCTTCTTCATAAAGGGTATTGAACGTTATGGTAGGATGATCCTTGTAGAACTGCATTGACGGCGCATCATAGCTGTCATAAAGCGTTCTCCAGTATTCACTGAGGCAGGCAAAGAACGTGCCGACAGCCATATTATGACCGTAAAGCACCATATTGCCCGAATTTCCATCCGGAGAAACCACACAGTTGCAGTCCATCATTACAGAACCGCTCTTGCTCTTTTCTCCGTAGAAATCGTGCGTGAGATAGTAGTCGTTATCTTTTCCTTTTACAACAGGATAATCAATCGCCGTACCGTCTATTTTGAGGTAGCCTACCGTATCGGGATTTATTTCAAGCAGCTTCTTGAACGAGGGAAGTATTTCCTTGCTTGCACCGCCGCTGTTTCCGTCGGGAATATATATGTTTGATATTCCCTGACTTCTCCACTGGTCACGGAACATCATAAATACGTCCGAAACAAGCGGTATAGCCGTGACAAGAAATACGATCAGTGCGATTATAAACACCAGTTTTCTGATGACCGCCGCCGCACTGTCGCCTTTCCACGGGATAATTCCCTTGATAAGCCTTTTCCAAAAACCCGGCTTTTTTGCAGCCACACCGTTACGGCGTGGATACTTTTCCATATATGTTGTCATTTATGCTCCTTATATTTAACGTGACCGGGCTTAGTGTCAGTCTGTCTTATCCGGGAAGGAATAGTTGTCACGCTTTGCGTCTTCCTCATCGTAGCTTAACAGCTTTCTTCTGTCCCATGTGCTTTGGAACCAGTCATATCCTCCGCTTACCTTGTCATATACCCACTGCCAGCGCCTTACATAAGGATTTCCGACAGCCTTTTCCACATCAACGCTGTCGCTTTCACCTTTCCTTATCTTCCTTGCGAATATCGCAAGTCTTACCGTGTCGCCACTGCCCTCGTAAGGCCAGCAACACGTTGAAAGCGTAAGAATATCATCGCCGTATTTTAAATCGACATCGGTGAAAATATCGCTTCTGTCCATTATATTTATGATATAATCGTTGAAATCGTCTTCGGAGGTGAAATCGAGCTTCTGATTATATTCATACACTTCTCCTCTTGACTCGGCAACATTGAATATGCCGAAGCCGAAAACCTTCCACTCCGCCTGCTCGTATAATGTATCGAATCTTATAACGGGATGCTCTTTGTAGAAAGACTTGCTCGGCTCGTCATACGAATCGTACATTGTACGCCAGTATTCGTTCAGCGGTGCAAAGAATGTGCCTACCGCCATATTGTGACCGTACAGCACCAGATTGCCCGAGTGACCGTCAGCCGTCACTTTGTTGCGGTAATCCATCATTACCGTACCGCTGCGGCTTTCGTTCTTATAAAAGTCATGGGTAAGGTAATAGTCGTTATCGGTTCCCTTTACAACGGGATAATCCACAAGAGTACCGTCTATCTTTATATATCCCACTGTGTCGGGATTTATTTCAAGAAGTTTCTTGAACGAGGGAAGTATATCCTTGTTATTTTCGGGAACATCCGTATTGGCATCAAGCTGATACATCTGCGAAATACCCTTACTTACCTGCTCATCCTTGTACATAGAAAGTATATCCGCAAGAAGCGGTATAGCTGTCGCCAGAAAAACTATAAATGCCACTATAAATATAATTTTTCTTATTACAAGTCCGGTATCGTCGCCTTTCCACGGGATAATGCCTCTTACAAGGCGATAAAAGAAGTTAGGCTTTTTCTCTGTTTTTGCTGTCGCATCAACGTTTGCTTCTTCGGCTAATTCGGCGCTTTTTTCTTCAAGCGCCTCCTGACCGTCCGACATTTCATCGGCGCCCGAAAGCTCGTCTATCGTGCTTTCATCATCGACCGGTATATGTTCGGCGGCGGTATCGGCTTCGTCCGCACTGACTGCGGCCTGTTCGTCTGACATCTCATTTTCGCCCTCCGGCGTAACGCCTACCGAGTTCTCTTCAAGCGCCTCTGCGTTTGCTGTCTTTCTGTCAATATCTGCGATTATCTCGTCAACAGACATACCGCCTGTATCATTTTCAAATTTGTTATCGCTTTCCATAACAGTCTCCTTGCTTGTGTGTTTTCTCTTGCTCTATTTATATATTTTCGGCAACCCACTGCAAAGCGGTAAGCACCGTGTTTTTTCTTATATATTCTCTTGCATTTTCGTCTTTTGCAAGCATTGGGTCGGTAAAAGCAAGCCGTGCCTGCGTGTTTCCTGCCACGCTCAGCCCAATATATACAGTACCGACAGGCTTGCCCGGCTCAGCTCCCGTAGGGCCTGCTATGCCTGTTACCGATATTCCTATATCGCTTCCTGCCGTCTTTCTTACTCCTTCAGCCATAGCCGCTGCGGTTTCGGCGCTGACTACACCGTATTTATCTATTATTGCGGCAGGTACGCCTATAAACCGCTCCTTTGCGCTTATGGCATAGGTGCAGATGCTCATATCCATTACGGCTGAAGAACCGCTTACGGAAGTTATTGCGGCGCTGATAAGACCGCCCGTACAGCTCTCCGCACAGGCTATCTTCTTTCCCTTGCTAACTAATAATTGTACTACATTTCCGGCAGTTTTGTCAATATCGAACTGAAGCTCTCCGATACGGCTCATAATGCCACATCTCCTTTAAAAATCAAGGCTTATTCCTGTTCTTCCTTGCTCTCAATCCTGAACAGCTTTACCGTTGTACCCTCTACAGCCTTTTCTATGAGAGGCGCAAAGTCAAACGACTGCTCAGCCTTTATGACCTCGTCAAATACAGGGCGTGTCTTGGGGTGCTTCGGCGTAAATACCGTACAGCAGTCCTCATAAGGCAGGGTCGATGTTTCAAACGTATCTATCTTTCGTGCTATATCTATAATTTCCTTCTTATCCATACCGATAACAGGGCGGAATACCGGATATTCTGCGGCGGCATCGGTACACTGTATAGCCTTTAACGTCTGACTTGCCACCTGTCCCACGCTTTCGCCTGTAACAAGTGCGCCATACTCGTTTCTTTCGGCAATTATGTTGGCGATTTTCACCATAAGCCTGCGCATAATTATTGTGAAAAATTCTTCGGGGCAGTTATCCCTCAGTGCTTCCTGTATCTCCGTAAACGGAACGCAGTAGAATCTGATATCTCCGCAATAGCTTGTCAGCTTTTCGCAGAGCGTTTCAACCTTCATCAGCGCACGCTCGGATGTATACGGAGGACTTACAAAGTGTATACCGTCTACAATAAGACCTCTCTTTGCCATCATATAGCCTGCAACAGGGCTGTCGATACCGCCCGACAGCAAAAGCAGAGCCTTGCCCGAGCTGCCTACAGGCATACCGCCCGCACCGATTATACGCTCGGCACTGACATACGCACCCTTGTCCCTTATCTCGCACATTACGGTAATTTCGGGATTATGAACGTCTACAGACAGATGAGGATACGCTTCAAGTATAGCACCGCCAAGCTCCGCCTGTATTTCGGGAGTTTTCATAGGGAACGATTTATCTGAACGCTTTGCGTCAACCTTGAACGTTTTTGCGTTTTTGAGTGCATTTTCAAGATAAGGTACGCCCTGCGACTTTATCTGCTCGAAATCCTTTTCAAACACCGCACAACGCTGTAATGCGCCTATACCGAATATTACCTTCAGCTTTTCGATAACTTCGTCAAGGTCGCATTCGCCCACAGGCTCTATGTATATGGTAGACTGCTTTCTCATGTAATGAAATTTACCGCAGTGACGCAGTCTTCTTCTGATATTCTTTACGAGTATATCCTCAAAAGTGCCTTTGTTAAGCCCTTTCAGCGCTATCTCGCCGTATTTTGCCATTATAAGTTCGTTCATTATATGTTTCCTTTCCTGCGGCTTTTCTTTGTACGTCTGAACCGTGAAATGCCGTTTTCTATTTCATCGCAGAGTGCGTCAATGTCTTCTTTTGTTGTTTCCATCGAAAAGCTCACTCTTATAGTGCTGTCCGCTCTTTCGCTGTTCATACCGAAAGCGTCGGGCACCGAGCTTATCTTGCCTTTTGAACAGGCAGAGCCGCTGCTCACATATATCTCTTTTTCTTCAAGCGAATGGAGCATTATCTCGCTTCTCACCCCAAGCACAGAGAAACTCAGTATGTTATACACACTGTTGTCCGGACTGTTTATATAAACGTCCTCCATTTTCGAAAGCCTGTCACGCAGATAACCGTTCAGCTCCTTGTAATGCGTAAGGTCGATGGGATATGCCTTCACAGCCGCCTCAAATGATGCTATAAGCTCGGTAGGCTCTGTTCCCGGACGCAGATTTTTCTGCTGTCCTCCGCCGTATACAAGCGGAGTGAATCTTATCTTATCCGCACAGTACATTGCTCCTATGCCCTTAAAGCCGTGTATCTTATGTCCTGAAAGGCTGATAAGATCGCCCTTAAGCGTCACCTTGCAAAAGCCCTGTACGCCGTCTATATGAACGATAGTTTCGCTGTTCGCATTTTTTACAAGCCTGTACAGCTTTTCGGTATCGACCTTAAAGCCGTTCTCGTTGTTTACAGCCATACACGATACAAGTATAGTATCCTGTGTGACATTATCCGCAATATACTGCTCGAAATTATCAATAGCGTCCTTAGGCGACAAACGGACTATTTCAAAGCCCAGCTTTTCAAGATAATCCATCGTTCTTGCTACGGACGGATGCTCCATAGCGGTAGTCACTATTTTATTTCCTCTGCGTTTATAAGCGTCTGCGACTCCTCTTATCGCAAGATTGTTGCTTTCAGTCGCACCCGATGTAAAATATATTTCTCCCTGCAGCCCCAGCTTTTTAAGAATCGTTTTCTTTGCACTGTTCATCAGCTTTTCGGACTCAATACCGAGCCTGTGCAGTGACGATACATTGCCGAAACAGCTTCTTGCGGCATCTTCAGCCGCTTTTATTGCCTGCTCGCAGGGCTTTGTAGTGGCGGCATTATCCAGATATATCAAAATTCCGTCTCCTTTTCATTGGGACTTCGCCCACTTATCTATAGGGCGTTGCCCGCTTGTCTATAATCGTTTTAATTATACACCATTTTGCGATAAAAAAACAGGGTATATTCTGAAATTTTTATGAAAAAATAACCTTGTATACGCATTACCGCCGATTTTATGAAAGGAAGAACATAATATGTATATTTCAAAACGTTGTTTTGTGCGGATAATCAGCTTTTTTACCGCCGTATCGGTTGCCGCAGGCATATCTGCCACACTGAATATGAACAGCTCCGTCCGTTATAAAAGGAGCTTTGAGCAGAGTATGACACGAAATGTAGAGGATCTGTCGGCCGAGATCGACAACATCAAGAACACGCTTTACAAGGGTATGTATGCAGGCACACCGGAGATGATGACACAGCTTTCGTCAAAGCTGTGGAGCGATGCATCCACAGCAAAAGCCTCACTTGCCGAGCTTCCGGTATCCGAGCTTCATCTTGAAAACACCTATAAATTTCTGTCGCAGGTGGGCAACTTCTCAAAGAGCCTTGCAAAGCGTTATTCCGACGGAGAAACGCTGACGGAGGACGACAGAAAATCGCTTAAAACGCTCGGTGAATACGCCGACCGCCTTGCCGACAATATGTGGAAGGTGGAACAGCGCATAACAAACGGCGAATTATCCTTTGAAAAAGCCGCAACAGAGGTGCAGGAAGCGAAAAACAGCGATGAGCCGTCGTATATAACGGAGGGCTTCACCGATTTTGAAGAAGGCTATGACAACTACCCGACGCTTATATATGACGGACCCTTCTCCGACCATATACTCGAAAAAAATCCCGAAATGCTGAAATCCGCATCGGCAGTCACCCTTTCGGACGCACTGAAAAAAGCCGAGAAAGCCTGCGGCACTGTGGGCTTGTCACACGATGACAAAAATGATGAACAGGGAAAAATGCCGTCCTACGTCTTTACAAAGGACAGCACCACCATAGCCGTGACAAAAAACGGAGGTTATCTCAGCTATATGCTCTGCGGCAGAAGTGTTCCGACACGCTCTGTCACCGCTCTTGAGGCTGTCGCAAAGGCTGAAGAATATCTCTCTATGCTCGGCATAAACCACATAACCGACACATATTATGAGATAAACGGCAACGTCTGCCTTGTGAACTTTGCAGGCACACAGGGCGATATAACGATGTACACCGACCTTATCAAAGTCGGCGTGGCAATGGATAACGGCGATATACTCAGCTTTGACGGCAGAGGATATATCACAAACCACAAGAAGCGTAATCTGCCCGAGCCGAAGATTACCGCAGAGCAAGCAAGAAAACAGCTCTCATCAGAGCTTACAGTTACTGATACCTCACTTGCCGTAGTGCCTTCCGCAGGCACAAACGAGCTTTATTGCTATGAATTTCACTGCACCTCTCCTGACGGCAGACAGATGCTCGTATATATAAATGCCGATACCGGCAAGGAAGAACAGATACTGTTGCTTGAAATCAGCGAAAACGGTACGCTTACCGTATAAAAATAATATAAAAGACTGCAAGTCCAAAATCGGATTTACAGTCTTTTTGTTTATTTTCCAGTTATCAGTTTCTGCATAGCAGGAAGCAGGACATTCATATCGATAGGCTTCGGAACATGGTCGTTCATTCCCGCCTTTATCGCATTGTCCTTATCCTCGGAAAACGCATTGGCAGTGAGCGCTATTATCGGTATATCGGCTTTTTTGCGGTCGTCTATCCTGCGTATCTTGGCTGCGGCCTCATAGCCGTTCATTATCGGCATCTGGATATCCATAAGGATAATATCATAGTAATCATCGGGCGCTTTCTCCAGCATTTCCACACAGTCAACGCCGTCTTTGGCTCGTTCGATTATAAGGCCCTCATCAGACAACAATTCGGTTGCTATTTCGGCATTTATATTATTATCCTCGGTCAGAAGCACTCTTCTGCCTTTAAGGGAAGTCTTGTCAATATCTGTATCGGCACGTTTTGCCTTTGCTTCCTCTTCTGACGATATTCTGCAAGGAAGTGACACAGTAAATACCGAGCCTTCACCTATTGCGCTGCTGACGGTTATCTCTCCGCCCATAAGATCGACCAGTTTCTTTACAATGCCCATTCCGAGCCCTGCACCCTCTACACCGCTGACTGTAGAAGTCCGTTCACGCGAGAATGCCTCAAATATATGCGATATGTATTCTTCAGACATTCCTATGCCCGTATCGGTAATTGAGAACACCGTATTGCACATCTGCTCGTTGTCGCCGTCCTCCTGCCTTATAGCACAGGTTATCTCCCCGTCTGCTCCGGTATATTTGATGGCATTACTCATTATGTTCATAACGATTTCAGAGAAATGCGTTTCATCAATATAGATGTACCTGTATTTTATATTCTTACGCATTGATATAGTGAGTTTTTTCTTCTCTGCGGAATTTTCAAACATAGTTATACAGGACGTGAACAAGTCATCAATATCGTTTATCGTGTTTTCGATAACTGTCTTGTTGTTTTCAATTCTGGCAAGGTCAAGGACATTATTGAGCAACGACAGCAGTTTCTGCCCACAATTGCTGATATTGTCCATATACCCGCTGAGCTTGTCCGGCTCGTTGAGATGGTGCTTTGCAAGCTCGACATAGCCTGTTATGGCATTCATCGGTGTACGGATATCGTGAGATATATTGAACAGAAACGTTGACTTTGCCCTGTTGGCTGAATATGCCGCCTCTGCCGCTTCTTCGAGTATTTTCTGTTGCTTTTTCTGCTGGTTGCGGTAATGCCTAATATAAATGCAGACACAGAAAAACAACATAACTATCGCAACTATCCCGACAGCACCGATTATCATAACGAAATTATTACGTTCACTGATAAATACATAAGTCGGCTCCATATCGGTCTCGATACACAACGCACCGATGATCTCATTACTTCCGTCATTCGCTCTGACGGGATAGCACGCTGTGAAAATATGACCCCACGTTGTATCGATTATCTCCTGCGAATAGACATTTTCTCCCGAAAGCGCTCTTTCGATATACGGTATCATCTCTTCTTCAATATATGTACCGGGATAGGCAAAGTCATCTGCGCCAAGGTCAAGACCGTCCACAAGATATATAAGCCTACCCTCTGTATTTCTCTTTGCTGTATAGAAGTATCTTGTCGAGTTCATATTGCGTATCTGATTGAGATATGTCTGAAGCGATTTGTAACGCTCGGTATTCATATCGTCCACAGTATTTATTTCGGTAAAATCCTCTCTGGTAAGTGCATTCGTTACGCCCTTGTGCATAGCGTCGGTGCGCGAACTGTCCTCTGCTATCGCATTATCCAGTATACTGTCATTATACATTTTTTGCAAAATATATGTATATCCTGTAACGAACAGCACACCGACAACGACTATCAGAACAAGATTATAAATGCTGCGTCTTGCTTTAGCTCCGCTTTTTTCTACAGAATTATTATTGTTCAATCCCACTTATGTAACCCTCCGTGACAGCATAGCCGTCGTGCATACGGATTTCGATTGTACAGCTAAATCCGCATACTGCAAATAAAAATTATACATTAGCAAAATTGCATTGTCAAGAAGCATACAAGAGTTTTGTCACACTTAGCCAAAAATAAATCCCCCGACAAAAATCGGGGGATTAATAATCTTATTTAATAATTAAACTAAGATTGAGTGTTCATCGTTAGGATCGAACAGGTGTACCTTGTTAGGATCAAGAGCAAGCTTGATAACGTCCTGAGGACGAGCTGTACATCTGGGAGATACTCTTGCTGTCAGCGGGATACCTTCGCATGTGAGGTAGAGGTAAGACTCAGCACCCATCATTTCGGTAACGTCTACTGTAGCTTCGATCATACCTGTCTTAGCGTTGGAGAGGAACATTTCTTCATCGTGAATGTTCTCGGGACGGATACCAAGGATAACTTCCTTGTCAACATAGTACTTAAGAGCTTCTGTATCTGTCTTAGCACCGGGCAGTTCAACATAGAACTTTCTGCCTCTTGTTGTCTTTGTATCTTCTGAACCGAATTCAACTGTGTACTTGCCGTTGAGCATGATAAGCTTAGCGTTGATGAAGTTCATCTGAGGTGAACCCATGAAGCCTGCAACGAACTTGTTAACGGGGTTCTCATACAGGTTGATAGGTGAGTCGATCTGCTGGATGTAACCATCCTTCATAACTACGATTCTGTCACCCATCGTCATAGCCTCGATCTGGTCATGAGTAACGTAGATGAATGTAGTACCTAACTTCTTGTGAAGCTTTGAAAGCTCAGTTCTCATCTGTGCACGGAGCTTAGCGTCAAGGTTTGAAAGAGGCTCGTCAAGTAAGAATACCTGAGGATCACGAACGATAGCTCTACCTAAAGCTACACGCTGTCTCTGACCACCTGATAAAGCCTTGGGCTTTCTGTCGAGAAGATGTGCGATGTCGAGGATCTTAGCAGCTTCTTCAACAAGCTTCTTGATCTCATCCTTAGGCACTTTTCTCAGCTTTAAGCCGAATGCCATGTTCTCGAAAACAGTCATATGAGGATACAGAGCGTAGTTCTGGAAAACCATCGCAATATCACGATCCTTAGGAGCTACGTCATTAACGAGTCTGTCGCCGATGAAAAGCTCGCCCTCGGAAATTTCCTCAAGACCTGCAATCATTCTTAATGTTGTTGACTTACCGCAACCTGAAGGACCAACGAGGATAATGAACTCCTTGTCCTTGATGTTCATAGTAAAGTCAGAAACGGCTACTACGCCGCCGGGGTAACGCTTATAGATACCTCTTAAAGATAAACTTGCCATTTATGTGTGACCTCCTGTTTTATTGCAGAATAACCTTACGCTAATATTTTAACAAAATCGAGCCGAAAATGATAGTACCTAATTACCCAAATATCAAAGCCTTGCGTTATGCAAAATCACCAACACATATAAAACGCATTTAAATTTTGTCCTTTTTGTGTACAATTTATACAAATTTTAGCCGAATCTCAGCCTTGAATAAAGTAAATTCCGTTCGAATTTGTTACAAATCACAAATGAATGCGGATAAATTTAGTGAAATTTTGCAATTAATACTTAAACGTGTTAAAGATTGCGTTAAAATTTCAGCATTTTGCTGAATATTTCAGCATAGATTTTAGTAAATTTCAAGTGACTGTCCCCGCAACCGACCGCCCTGACAATAAATTGACATAACGGAGGAAAAATGAAACACAGAAAAATTATCCGCTTGCTTGTTATCCCTGCCGCTCTTTTCGTTATACTGCTTACCGTCCTTGTTATGTGCCGCCGCAGTGCAATATGCGGTGAAACGTACAGCGACAGAGCAAATTACGCAAAAACGCTCGGCTACAGCATATCCGCCGACAGCGAAACCGTACAGAATATCGTTATCCCTGCCGTATTCGGCAGCGTATACGAAAACTACAATGCTTTGCAAAAGCAGTGCGGCTTTGATTTATCGCTGTATAAGGGCGAGGACGCAGTACAATATACATATATTATAACCGATTACACCAATGACAGTGGAAAAACGCTTGATAACATCAGAATGAACCTTATCATCGTCAGCGGCAGAATTGTCGGAGGCGATATATGCGATACCGCACTTGACGGCTTTATGACAGGGCTTCAGCCACGCAAAAAATAACCGCAGGGGTTCCACTGCTTGTAGAAAAAGTATTTTGTTTAATGTGCTTCTGTTATATAATTCAGCTTAGACTACGATAGCAAGCTACCGATAGTTCTTTTTGTCGGACAACACTTCTCGGGTTCGCTATTCGAGTGGGTACACTTGTCAATATTAACGAGGGAAAGAACCAAAGAGATCAGGTGCAAGTCTGAGCCTCGCTTACGCAAGGCTCGTGCACTCCGCTAAAGCTCCG
>OHEO01000097.1_pt1 | contig 61336 bp, 58 predicted proteins | sample 1567311 | NCBI WGS metagenome assembly OHEO01 (sample SAMEA3879602, study PRJEB24766) | human gut metagenome | biome: human-associated habitat; feature: feces | place: USA | collected 1985/1987
AATCCGGCAGGGCTGCGGCCCCGCCGGATTTGCCTTTTCACGGGAAGGGCCGTAACCGGCAAATGCATCAATCGCGTTTTCTTCAGCTCTGCACATTCATTGCATCTGAATGCAAAAAGCTCTCCCTTTCGGGAGAGCTGGCATCGCGCAGCGATGACCGAGAGGGTTTTATTCGTGAAAATACTCGTAGATGGTCTGTGCCGTCTGTTTTCCCACGCCGGGGGTGTTTTCCAGCTGGTCAGGCGTGGCTTCCTTCACCGCGCCCACGCTTTTGAACTGGGCCATCAGCGCCTTGGCCGTTTTGGGGCCGATGCCGGGGATCTCCGTCAGGGTGGAGGAATAACTCTTCTGCTTCATCTGCTGCTTGCGGTAGGCATTGGCAAAGCGGTGGGTCTCGTCCTGAATGGCCGTGATAAAGGTAAAGGTGCCCCGGTTCATATTGATGGCAATTTCCCGGCCGTCGCTGTCCACAATGGCGCGGGTGCGGTGGTGGTCGTCCTTCACCATGCCGTAGAGCGGCACATCCGCAAGGGCAGTCCCGGCCAGTGCATCTTTTGCCGCGCTCACCTGCCCCCTGCCGCCGTCCATCAAAAGTAGATCCGGCTTCTGCCCGAACCAGTTGCTGCAGGGTTCTCCTTTTTTTGCAAGCTCTGCGTACTTTTCATACTCTGCCGCCCGCCGGGAGACAGTCTCTGCCAGTGATGCATAGTCGTCAGTGCCCGCCACCGTCTTCATCTTGAACTTGCGGTAGCCCGCCTTGTAGGGCTTGCCGTCCTTGAAAGTGACCATGCCGCACACGCTGGAGCCATCGCCCCAGTTGGAGATATCGTAGCTCTCAATGGCACGGGGCGGCTTTGCAAGGCCCAGCACCTGCGCCAGCTCGTCCAGCAGCTTTTCCTCCCGGGCATAGCGGCCGCTCTCCCGGGCAAGACGCTCCACCGCGTTGGTGTGGGCCATCTCCACCAGATGGGCCTTATCGCCGCGCTGGGGCACATACAGCTGCACCTCACTGCCGCGCTTTTCGTTCAGCGCCTGCTGCAAAGCGTCGCTGTCCGGCGGCAGCTCGTCCACCGCAATGATCTTGGGGATCTGTTCGTCATCCAGATAATATCGGGGCAGAAATTCCTCCCGCACGGCGGCAATGTCCGAAGTATCGTGGAACAAAAACTCCCGCTTATCGGTCAGCCGTCCGTCCCGGAAGCGCAGCACCGCCGCACACACGCTGTCCGGCGTGCCTGCCAGCGCCACCACATCCATCTCCACATCCGGGTCCACAATGACCTTCTGCCCGGCGCTCACCTTGGTGATGGCTGCGATCTGGTCCCGCAGCAGCGCTGCCGTCTCAAATTCCAGCCGGTCCGAGGCCTCCTGCATCCGCTCATTAAGGATCTTCAGGATGTCCTTTTTGCCATAGCGGATCAGGTGCACAGCGCTCTTGACGGCCTGATTGTAGTTTTCGCAGCTGATCCTGCCGCTGCACACTGCCATGCACTTGCCGATGTGCGCATTCAGGCAGGGGCGTCCTTTGCCGATCTCCTGCGGGAAGCGCTTATTGCACCTTGGCAGCAGAAAGGCATCCATGGCCGTTTCTGCCATCTGCCGCGCCGCAAAGCTGGAGGTATAGGGGCCGATATACTCGGCATCGTCCTCCTCCTTTTGCAGCACGAAGGAGAGCCGGGGCCATGGCTCCTTTGTCACCTTGATATAGCTGTAGCCTTTATCATCCTTGAGCAGGATGTTATACTTCGGCGTGTGAGCCTTGATCTGGCTGGCTTCCAGCACCAGCGCTTCAAACTCGCTCTGGCAGACGATCACGTCAAAGGCATAGGCATGGGCGATCATCTGGCTGACCTTGTTGTCATGGGGCACGCCCTCGCGGAAGTACTGGCTCACCCGGATGCGCAGCCGCTTTGCCTTGCCGATATAAATGATGGTGTCCGTCTTATCCCGGATGATATAAACGCCGGGCAGCAGCGGCAGCATACAGGCTTTCTGATACAGTTCAGCTTTGGTCATGGATTCTCCTTGAAAAACAAAAAGCGGCAGGTTCCCCCGCCGCTCCATTTATAGACACAAATTACTCAGCAAAACCGGACTCCACCAGCTTGATCAGGCCGTCAACAGCAGCCTGCTCATCAGCGCCGTCAGCGATGATGCGGATGGTGGTACCGCCCACGATGCCCAGAGACAGAACGCCCAGCAGGCTCTTTGCGTTCACGCGGCGTTCTTCCTTCTCGACCCAGATGGAAGACTTGAACTCGTTAGCCTTCTGGATGAAGAAGGTAGCCGGACGAGCGTGCAGACCAACCTGATTTTCAACGGTAACTTCTTTCACGTACATAGTAAAGCGCTCCTATCTAATATCGTTTTGGGTATAGAATCTGTATCCTGTGCCTGTTGCGTTACGATTATTTTAGCGCAAGTCGAAACGGTTGTACAGTCCCCCGGCGCATTTTTGGCGGTTTCTCCAATGAAAAGCGGCCCATTTTTCATTATTTATACAAAGATAATAAAATTATTCCCCGAAGGTTAGAGGGTAGATACAAAAGTTTTCAACATTTTTTCGACCATCGGGCAATATCTCGGCCGTTTTTGTGCGTTTCCAGCACCATACCCTCCGGTCCGAGCATCCATTTTCGTGCCTTTTTCGCTGTCCGATGCACCTGCAGCTGCCGCCCGGAGTTACTTCTGTGCGCTGCCCTCGTACCGCATCCAGACCAGCGCGCACTTTTTCACCACAGCCGGATATTGCTCCGGCGTGAACTCCAGCTCAGTGCCGCTGGTCAGCTTCCAGCCCATGCGGGTGTAAAGCGCTATGGCGCGGGTGTTGGTGTTCAGCACGCTCAGCACCGGGTGCTCGTGCTCGCTGAGCTTTCTGCGGGCAAAGTCCAGCATCTTCATGCCAATGCCCCTGCCGCGGGCTTTTTCAGTGACGAACAGATGTTCGATGTGCCCCACCTTGTGGTTGATGCTCACGATGCCGTCCGGCACATCCTTGGTGGTGTGCAGGTAGCACACCCAGCCTGCGGCCTTTTCCTGCCGCAGCTGCAAAAGATATTCTTCCTCGTTGAGGCTGGCACAGTATTCCGGGGTCCAGTTCTCGGCACAGGTCGCACGCCGTCCCTCCACAAAGATGCGGGCAGCAGCAGCAAACTGCTCGTCGGTCTTGACAAGGCGCATGTTCTCGCCGCGCTTCCACTTGGGCAGCTCGGTCACAGGGTGGGTCTCACACCACTTCTCGTACAGCTCCGGGCGGCGCAGGCGGGTGCGCTCCCGGCTCTGTTCCCCGCGCCATGCATCGATCTTCTGGTGGTCGCCGCCCAGCAGCACCTGCGGCACGGCGCGGCCTTCCCACACCTCGGGGCGGGTGTACTGGGGATACTCCAGCAGGCCGTCCCAGTAGCTTTCTTCCTCGTAGCCCTTCTGCTCAGCCAGCACGCCGGGCTTCAGGCGCAGCACACTGTCCGCCACCACAAGGCTGGCCAGCTCGCCGCCGGTGAGGATGTAGTCACCGATGGAGATCTCTTCATCCGCAAAAGCATCGATCACACGCTCGTCGATGCCCTCATAGTGGCCGCATACCAGTGTCAGATTATCGTACTGGGCCAGCCGCTTTGCGTGTTCCTCGGTGTAGCGCTGGCCGCCTGCCGTCAGGAACACGATATGCGGGGCCGGACGGCCCTGTGAAGCCACTTCCTGCTGCACAGCACGCAGGCAGTCTGCGATGGGCTGAGCATACAGCACCATGCCGCAGCCGCCGCCGTAGGGGTAATCGTCGGTCTGCTTCTGTTTGTTCAGGGTGTAGTCCCGGATCTGGTGGCAGTGGGTCTCAATAAAGCCCTTCTTTGCCGCGCGCCCGATGATGCTGGCATCCAGCACCTGCTGGCACATTTCCGGGAACAGGGTCACGATGTCCACACGCATTCCCATGGCTCACTCTTCCTCCCGTTCGCTGTCAAAGTCATCGTCCAGCAGGCCCGGAATGGGGGTGACGAGGAGATAGCCCTCCGGCGGGTTGCGCTCTTTCAGAAAAGCATCCACGCCCGGGAACATGTATTCCTTGCCGTTCGGTGCTTTGACGGTGTAGATATCCTGTGCACCTGGGTGATCCACGCTGGTCACAACGCCGTACACCCTGCCGGTGTCAGCATCCCGCACTTCGCACCCGATCAGGTCGGCCACATACCAGCGGCCTGCGGGCAGGGTGGCATCATTGCGGTCAAAGTAGAACACCTGCCCCCGCAGCGCACGGGCAGCATCCATATCGTCCACGCCTTCCAGCTGCAGCAGAGCCATCTGGCCCTGTGCGCGGATGGACACGATCTTATAGGCCCTGCCGCCCTGTGCCGAGGGGTACAGCCTGCCCACCTTTTTCAGAAAGTTGACGCCGTCGCACCAAAGCTCCAGCTTCATTTCGCCGCGCACGCCGTGGGTGGTCACGACCTTGCCCGCTTCCAGATATTGCTGCATAATCTTGCTCCTATAATCAAAAAGGCCCCTTGCCGCAAGGGCAAAGGGCCTGTAGGGTGCTCAGTCGATCTCAACAAGGACCTTTTCATCGACCCGCACAGCAGCCGCGCGCATCACCACACGAATGGCTTTTGCGATCCGGCCCTGCTTGCCGATGACACGGCCCATATCTCCCTCTGCCACGCTCAGGTGGTAGACGATGGTGCCGTCCTCGCGAGGCTCGTCCACCGTGACCTTAACGGCTTCCTTATCCTCCACGAGACCGCGGGCAACTGCCAGCAACAGCTCCTGCATGAGTCAGCCCTCCCTACTTACAGAACGTTGGACTTCTTCAGCAGGACGCGAACGGTATCAGTGGGCTGTGCGCCGTTGGCGATCCACTGCTTTGCCTTCTCAGCGTCGATCTTGATCTCGGAAGGCTCCTTGTTGGGATCGTAGGTGCCGATCTCTTCGATGAAACGGCCGTCACGGGGGAAGCGGCTGTCAGCAACAACAACACGATAGAAGGGAGCCTTCTTGGCGCCAACGCGGCGCAGACGAATCTTAACTGCCATGGTAAATATCCTCCAAAAATTGTTTTGTGCGGCCCTTGCGGGCGCATGTTGATTATATTGTACAAACCCGCAAGGGGGTTGTATCACAAAAATTATTTCAGTCCGCGGAAGGCATTGGGGTTGCCCATCATGCCGCCCAGGCGGCGGGCAAAGCCCTTGGGGCTTTTCTTGAACTGCTTCATCATCTTCTGCATCATTTCAAACTGCTTGAGCAGCTTGTTCACGTCGGCCACGGTGGTACCGCTGCCGGCCGCGATGCGGCGCTTGCGCTTTGGGTTGATGATGGAGGGCTTCTCGCGCTCTTCCTTGGTCATGGAATAGATCATGGCCTCGATGCGGTCGAACGCCTTTTCATCGACCTGACTGGGATCGATGCCGCTGCCGCCGGGCAGCATGCTCAGCATCGCGCCTGCACCGCCCATCTTGCGGATCTGTGCGAACTGGTCCAGCATGTCGTTCATGTCGAACTTGTTCTCCATCATCCGCTTGGCGGTCTCTTCGGCTGCCTTTTCGTCGGCCGTCTCCTGTGCGCGCTCGATCAGGCTCAGCACATCGCCCATGCCAAGGATGCGGCTTGCCATGCGGTCCGGGTGGAACACATCCAGATCGTCCAGCTTTTCGCCGGTGCCCTGGAACTTGATGGGCTTCCCGGTGACGGCCAGCACCGAAAGTGCCGCACCGCCGCGGGTATCGCCATCGGTCTTGGTGAGGATGATGCCGTCGATGCCTACCTTCTCGTTGAAGGTCTTGGCAACGTTCACAGCGTCCTGACCGGCCATGGCATCCACCACCAGCAGGGTCTCGTCCACAGGAACGGCTTCCTTGATATCCACCAGCTCCTGCATGAGCACATCGTCGATCTGCAGACGACCGGCGGTATCCAGGATCACGATGTCATTGCCGTAATCCTTGGCGTGTGCCAGCGCCTTCTTTGCAATTTCCGGCGGCTTTGCGCCCGGCAGGGTGAACACCGGTGCGCCCGCCTGTTTGCCCACCACCTGCAGCTGATCGATGGCCGCAGGGCGGTAAATATCGCAGGCCACCAGCATGGGGCGGCGGCCCTGTTTGATAAAGTACTTTGCCAGCTTTGCGGCGTGGGTGGTTTTACCGTTGCCCTGCAGGCCGCAGAGCATGATGATCGTCTGGCCCTTGTTCTTGATGTTCAGGCGGGCCGCTTCGCTGCCGCCCATCAGGGCAACCAGCTCTTCGTTGACGATCTTGACCACCTGCTGTGCCGGGGTCAGGCTTTCCATGACCTCCTGACCCATGGCGCGCTCGGACACCTTTGCACAGAAGTCCTTGGCAACCTTGTAGTTGACATCGGCTTCCAGCAGGGCCATGCGCACCTCACGCATCGCGGCCTTGATATCTGCCTCGGTCAGCTTGCCGTGACCGCGCAGCTTTTTGAACACACCGGCAAGGCGGTCGGTAAGGGATTCAAATGCCATTGTACGGTGCTCCTTTCACAGGTTTCAGCTCTCGTTTGCTTCGTCGATGGAGCGGATGAGCTTTAACATTTTGGTCAGCTGGTGTTCGTACTCGGTGGTGGTCAGGCCCTGCGGGCCGGTGCACTCGAACCGTGCATCGATCACCATTTGCTCCAGCTCTTCCAGCTTCTGCTGCACGCGGCGGTAACGCGCCGCAAAGCCGACCTTTTCCTCCAGCTCCTTCAGCGCGTTCTCGCCATGCTTGATGGCATCCCGCGCACCCTGACGGGTGATGCCGAAGTTCTCGCCGATCTCGCTCAGCGAAAGGTCATCGTTGTAATACTGGCGCAGCATTTCGCGCTGTTTCTCGGTGAGCACCTCACCGTAGAAGTCCAGCAGATAGCCCATTTCCAGATCTTTTGCCATCCTCTGATCCCCCGGTTTTGTGCCTGTACTTTCGAGAAGTGATGTAAAGTTCATTTGCTTTACGGATGAAGTATAGCAGATGCACCGCATCCTGTCAAGAGCCTTTCGGAGATTTTTCCAGAAAATCCGCCAAAAATTCGCTGTTTTTGCTAAAAGGCATCTTGACGCGCGCAGTCCTTTTGCGTTAGGATAATATTGTTGTATCCCATGAAAGGAGGGTCTTCGTGCCGATCTACCCCAATTTTTACCAGACGCTCAGCGCCTGCCCCATCGTGGAGCTGCGCGGCTATGCTGCCGCCTGCGGGCTGAAGGGACGGCTGTATGCCTATCTGGACTTTGCAGGCCCCACCGGCACGGCCCGGGACGGCCTTGCCGAAGGGATGCTGGCCCTTGCCATTGAAAAAAAGAAGCTGATCTCCGGTCAGCCCATCATTGAAGCGGCCTCCGGCCCGTTTGCCGCTGCGCTCACGCTGGCGGGCCTGACCGCCGGTCACCCGGTGGTTCTGGTGATGCCGGAGGATGCCCCCGCCCTGCGGCAGGAGACCCTGCTGCGGCTGGGTGCGCAGATCCGCCACAGCCCGGCCCGCAGCGGTGTGAACGGTGCCCGCCGTCTGGCGGCACAGACCGCCGCCGCCAACGGCTGGTACTACATGGACTGGCTTGCCAACGATGATAACCCGGAGTACCACCGCCGCGTTACCGGCCCTGCCATTGTGCAGAGCATCGCGCGGGAGGGCAAAAGCGCTGTGGACGCTATCGTGATCGGCGTGGGCAGCGGCGGCACCGTGACCGGCGTGGGCGAGACCATCAAGGCATGGACGAACGATGTGCGCATCGCCGCCGTGGAGCCTTACGAATCGCAGGCGCTGGGCGGCGGCCTGACCGGCCACCACGGCATCAGCGATCTGGGCTACGGCTTTGTGCCGGAAAACTTCAACGCCTATGTGGTGGACAACGTGGTGGCGGTGAACACCACCGACGCGCAGCGGGCCGCGCAAAAGGTGCTGCGCACCGATGCCATCCCGGCTTCGGTGGCATCCGGTGCCATTTTGCAGGCGGCTGCACAGCTCATCCATGTAGGTGCCAGCCGCTCTGCCCTTGCCATCCTGCCCGGACGGCAGATCGTAAACACATTATAAGGAGAAATCATAACGTTCCCATGACAAACGACATGACAAAGGGAGCCATTACACCGCTCCTGATCCGTTTTACCATTCCGCTGGTACTTGGCAACCTGTTCCAGCTCACCTACAACGCCGCCGACAGCATCATCGTGGGCAAGTTCGTGGGCGAGGAAGCCCTTGCCGCCGTCGGCACCTCCAACCCGCTCATGACTCTGGCCATCCTGTTTATCAACGGCATGTGTCTGGGTGCCGGCATTCTGGTCAGTACCGCATTCGGTGCCGGTAATGCCCAGCTGATGGAGCGTCAGGTATCCACCACCGCCATTGCAGGCACCGTGTTCTCGCTGGCATTCTCGGCGCTGTGCGTCATTCTGGCCACGCCCCTGCTGCAGCTGATGCAGGTGCCCACCGATATCCTGCCCATTGCGGCCAGCTACCTGCGCATCGTGTTTGCAGGCCTGATCTTCACCTTCTTCTATAACTTCCTTGCCGCCACCATGCGTGCACTGGGCGACAGCAAGAGTGCCCTGTATTTCCTGATGATCAGCTCTGTGCTGAACATCGGCGGCGACCTGTTCTTTGTGCAGGTGCTGAACTGGGGCAGCAACGGCTGCGCCCTTTCCACCGTGGTCAGCGAAGCACTGTGCTGCGTGCTGTGCGTACTGTACATCCGCTGGAAGGTGCCCATCCTGCAGCTGGGCAGGCGTTGGCTGGTGTTTGACGGCAAGCTGCTGCGCAAAACGGTCAGCTACGGCTGGGCCAGCGCCATGCAGCAAGCCACCGTGCAGCTTGGCAAGATCGCGGTGCAGGCCATCGTGAACACCATGGGTGTCAACGCCATGGCCGCCTTTACCGCTGCTTCCCGCATTGACGACTTTGCCTATACCCCGCAGCAGAACATCGGCCACGCCATGACCACCCTCATGGCGCAGAACCGGGGTGCCGGCAAGCACGACCGTGTGAAGCAGGGCTTCCACTGCGGTATGCGCATCGAAGCCGCTTACGGCGTGCTGATCGCCGTTGTATGCTTTTCCGGTGCGCCCTTTATCATGAAGCTGTTCGTCACCGACCCGGAGGTCGTCCATCTGGGCGTGCGCTTCCTGCGCACGGTTTCCCTGTTCTACCTGATGCCCGCAGCCACCAATGGCATTCAGGGCTTCTTCCGCGGCATTGGCGATCTGAAGGTCACGCTGGTGTCCAGCACCTTCAACATGGTGTTCCGTGTGGCGGCAGCTGCGGTGTTCGTGCTGGTGTGGAAAATGGAGATCGAAGCTCTGCCCTACAGCTATGCGGTGGGCTGGGTCGTCATGCTGCTCTACGAGCTGCCCATGCTGGTTCGGTATCTGCGCAGCCATGGAGAGGAATTATAATCGTTTTATTTGATTTGTGATACGAAAAAGGCTCTGCATCGCAAGGATGCAGAGCCTTTTTCGTATTAAACTTACTTGCGGCTTGCCAGCAGATTCTCGATCTTCTTCAGCGGGTCGATAATGCTGGAAACAGACATGTCGTGGTTCAGAGCCACCACAAAGTATGCAGCGTACTTGGAAACATCCACATCCACATACCAGTCGCGGGTGAGCAGCTCAGGCATACGGTAGGTCAGGTTGGTGCCCACAACATAGGTCAGCTTGCCCTCGGCCACAGCCTTGTCGAACTTCTCCAGACCGCTGGTGAACAGGGGGAAGGTGGCGTTGGCGATGATGTTGGCAGCGCCGCGCTCCTTCAGGTTGCTGGCGACCTCCAGCATGCTCTCGCCGGAAGCAATGATATCGTCTGCGATAAAGACGGTCTTGCCTTCCACGCTCTCGCCCAGATACTCGTGGGCAACGATGGGGTTGCGGCCATTCACCACGCGGGTGTAATCGCGGCGCTTGTAGAACATGCCCAGATTGCAGCCCAGCACGCTGGAGAAGTACATGTTGCGGTTCATGGCGCCCTCGTCCGGGCTGACCACGGTAAACTTGCTCTTATCAAAGGAGAGGTCCGGGTCCTTCTTCAGCAGGCTCTTCAGCACCTGATAGGTGGGCATTGCGTTATCAAAGCTCATCAGCGGCACAGCGTTCTGCACGCGGGGGTCATGAGCATCAAAGGTGATGATGTTGCGCACACCCATGGTCTGCAGCTCCTGCAGGGCCACAGCGCAGTCCAGACTTTCGCGCACCACACGGCGATGCTGACGGCCACCGTACAGGCTGGGCATAATGACCGACACACGGTGTGCCTTGCCGGCCACTGCCTGGATCAGGCGCTTCAGGTTGGCAAAGTGATCGTCCGGAGACATGTGGTTCTCGTAGTTGAACAGCTTGTAGGTCACACTGTAGTTGCCGGGATCGACCACGATGAAGATATCGTCGCCGCGCACCGACTCCTTCACCAGACCCTTGGCATCGCCACTCTGGAAGCGGGGGCAGTCGCAAGGAATAATGAAGGTCTCTTTGTCAATTCCGGCAGCCTTGGCCCAGCGGACCAGATGCTTGTCGATCAGGCCGGTCAGTTCCTCTGCACCGGGGCAGGAGATCAGCCGCATATCTGCCACGCTGGGCTGCTCAAAGAACGACTTCGGGGAAATTTCAATAGACATAGTCATAACTCCTTATTGCTGTTTACGATCCGTATCATGCACACAAGAGCGCATATCTAGTTTTATTTTATCACATTTCGTCGATTCTGCCATATCAATTTGTTTCATGTCAGGATTTTCTGCGCCTTGCACAGCTGTTTTTCTTTTTTCTCAAAGAGAATGTGTGTTTTCGACAAAAAGACAGCCGATTCTTTGCCATTTCGCAAATTTCGGCTGATTTTGCAAGAAAAGTAGGACTTTTGAAGTCGTTTCGCAAGCCCCCGGGGAGCTTCCTGAGCAAATGATCCGGAGGGCGGGCAATGGAATGGCCCGCTGCATTTGCGTGGAAAGCTCCCCCGAGGGCTCTCCGGCGTCTCTGCACAAAAAAGCGCCCTGCCGTTTTCGCGGCAGGGCGCTTTTTCCAATGGTTGATGAAGCTTTATGAAGAGACGCTTTTACTTGTCCGCATTCGCCTTTGCCTGCAGGCCGAAGGCCTTGTCCCAGGCCTGAATGACCTTGAGCTTGGGCACCCAGCCGTTGGGATGGAAGCGGTCGTTGTCGTTGTCGCGGACATGGAGATATTCGTTCTCGACGCACCACTGTGCAGCCTTCTGCAGGTCGGTGTCATCCTCATCGATGTCGCTGTAGGTGAACGCCGTCTTGGGTTCGGGCTTGTCTGCGTGCTCCCACATCAGCAGGGCCAGCTCTCCGCGGGTGGAGGGCACCACGCCGATGAGGTGCTTCAGGTACAGGCGGGTGGCGAGCTCATAGCCGCCGATGACTGCTGCGCCGCCGATGACCACACCGATCACAGCGCCGCTGCCGTCGTCGCCCGGCTCCGGATCGGGGTCAGGGCTGGGGCCGGGGCCCGGGTCGGGTTCTGGTTTGTCCACAGACTCCCACAGCGCGGTCAGCGTTGTGTTGGCGGTCAAGGTCAGCTCCATGCCGACGGGGTAACGGTTGTCGGCTTCATCCTGCCAGGCTACGAACCGGTAGCCGTTCAGCGCCGGGGCTGCTGCCACGGTGGCCTTTTCGCCTTCCGGGTAGATCTTGCTTTCGTAATCTACGCCTGCTGCGCCGGTGCCGTCGTTCAGGTCATAACTGAGCTGATAGCCCTTTTCTGTTACGTTGGGGAACTGGCGTTTGCAGTAATTGCAGGTCTTGGTCACTTTGCGCTCGAAGTGGTCGCCCTTGTTCTCCCACTCAGAAACAGGATCGATCGTATATGCATTGTCTTTTTCGCCGTCGGTGTAGTCATGGGTCTTCATCTCGCCCTCGCTCCACACGAGTTTGCCGTTCAGATAAACGTCTGTGTTGCCTGCATTATACTTAGATTTTTCGCCGAAGCCAAATATCTGCGAGCAGGTAATCCGGTCTCTGGCGGCAGTAACTGTGCTGTTATTGATATTGATTGTGTTCTTGTGAGTGCCTTTGTTGCTGTCATTGATATTCAGTGCCTGTTTATTAAAAGATGTCGAGTTCACCGTACAGTTATTGAAATTGATGGTATAATCCCGCTGATCCGCCTCAAAGTCTGAATAAACATTGACCACCTTGCCGCTGGTATTGAAGGTGCAGTTATCAAAGGTCATTTCCTTGCAATAATAGGTCCAGATTGCGTAATCGCCATTTGGTGCATAGAAAGTGCTGCCAATAAACTTTGCACTATTATATCCCCAGTAAGTAGTTCGCCCATAAAGCGCACAATTCTCCACGACAGTATCATTCGAATGCTTAAATCCAAGATAATTTGCCGTACCAGAGCGAAGCGTCATATTTTTAAAAGTCACATTTTTTGAGCCTTTCAGGCTAAAGTCGTCTTTGTACGTCGTGTCGCACTCACCGGAGTTAAGTACTTTTGCACCAATGTTCCATGCCGTCTTATCTGGCCCCAGCCCCACAAAGGTCAGGTCTTTATCCTTGGTTGTACCGTCACTTGAAATGCCATACAGCGTATAATTACCTTCACCCAGCAGGATGGTGTCGCCACTTTCGGCTTTTTCCACTGCTTCTTTGAGTGATGTATAGGTTCCTTCTTTTCCTTCAATCTTCACATCAGACGATGCTGCGCCGTCATCCGCAAAGACCATCAGGGGAAGCATCTGAAACATCATTGCCGCCGCCAGCAGGGCAGCCAATACCCGATTTTTACCCTTATGTTTCAAAGTCGTTCATTCCTTTCCTCATTATCATTTTCATTGGCTTCTACGGTCTGATCTCAGTCCCGCCTGCGCCTCACCTCCCCGGCTTTTTGCTGTGCCGTCTCTTCTCCGGCTGTACTGATTCTATCATATCACTACCCCCCCGTATTTCAAGAACAACTTACCTATTTATTGACATTTGGCAAAAAATCGTCTGATAATTCTGCCTGCGGCTATAAATTTTTACCGTTTCTTTGCTTTCCGGCGTCTCTGTGCACAAAAAAGCCCCCCTGCCTTTTCAGGCAGAGGGACTTCTCTTCACTTACCTTCTATCCAGAAGGGAAACGTTTTTGTGTTCCGCTTACAGAGCAGCGACCGCAGCCTTCAGGGCATCCACGCGGTCGGTGTTCTCCCACTTCACGCCCAGATCCTCGCGGCCCATGTGGCCGTAGGCAGCCAGCTTGCGATAAATGGGCTTGCGCAGGTCGAGTTCGCGGATGATGGCGGCGGGGGTCAGGTCGAACACCTTCTCCACAGCCTGCTCGATCTTCTCATCCGAGACGGTGCCGGTGCCAAAGGTATCCACCATGATGGACACAGGCTTTGCCACGCCGATGGCATACGCCACCTGCACCTCGCACTGCTTGGCAAGACCTGCAGCCACAATGTTCTTTGCCACCCAGCGGGTCGCATAGGCAGCGCTGCGGTCCACCTTGCTGGGGTCCTTGCCGGAGAAGGCGCCGCCGCCGTGACGGGCATAGCCGCCGTAGGTGTCCACGATGATCTTGCGGCCGGTCAGGCCGGTGTCACCCTGCGGGCCGCCCACAACGAAGCGGCCGGTGGGGTTGATGTAATACTTGGTGTTCTCGTCCAGCAGCTCGGCGGGGATGGTGGCCTTGATGACCTTTTCCATCACGTCTGCACGCAGCTGTTCCATGCTGACGCTCTCACTGTGCTGGCTGGAGATGACCACAGCATCCACACGCACGGGCTTGTTGTTCTCATCGTACTCCACAGTGACCTGGCTCTTGCCATCCGGACGCAGATAGTCCATCTCGCCGTTCTTGCGCACCTCGGTCAGGCGCTTTGCCAGCTTGTGAGCCAGACTGATGGGCATAGGCATCAGCTCCGGGGTCTCATCGCAGGCATAGCCGAACATCATGCCCTGATCGCCTGCACCGCCCACCTGATCGTTGGTGCCCAGTGCGATGTCGGGGCTCTGGCCGTCGATGTTGGAGATGACGGCACAGGTGTCGGCATCAAAGCCGAACTTTGCGCGGGTGTAGCCGATATCTGCCACCACCTCGCGGACGACCTTCTGGAAATCCACATAGCAGTTGGTGGTGATCTCGCCCATGATGTGCACAAGGCCGGTGGATGCACAGGTCTCGCAGGCCACACGGGCATCGGGGTCGTGGGTCAGAATTTCGTCCAGAATGGCATCCGAGATCTGGTCGCAGATCTTGTCGGGATGTCCCTCGGTGACGGACTCAGAAGTAAACAGGTGTCTTGCCATTTGTTTTGCCTCCTAAAGTTTTTACAGCAGGGTGTGTATTTCTTGCTCCAACATTCCGTTCAAGCTTTTTTGCGCGAAAAATAAAAGCGCCCAGAGCCCGAAAGCTCTGAGCGTTGCACTCTTATCTCTCGGTTTCCCGCAGGATTTGGCACCTTGCGCTCACGCGCAGGTTGTCGGGCTTCACAGGGCCTGTCCCCTCAGCCGCTCTTGATAAGTCGGTATTCAGTTGGTACGTTCAGTATTCTATCATTGCTTCGTCAGATTGTCAAGAAGAGTATCACTCTTTTTAGACATTATTCTGAAATTGATGGAGCGTTCCCCTGCTCCGGTACGGCATGGCCGTTCCGGGCGGCGTGGAAAGCGCGCTTTTCCGCATACATCCGCTCGTCCAGTTCCACCAGAAATTTCTCCACGCTGCCGCCCTCATACTTTGCCACACCGGTGGAGAAAGACAGCTGAAAGCTGCCCGCCGGGGCGGCGGCGTTATAGCGCTGCACCCGCTGCTCGATGGCGGCACAGACCTTATTCAGGATCTCCTCCGAGCCGTGCCGGATCAGCACCATGAACTCATCGCCGCTTATGCGGATAGCTACCGAGTTTGCCACCAGCGCCCCGGACAGGATGTGACCGATCTCCTGAATGGCGCGGTCGCCCGCACCATGACCGTAGGTGTCGTTGATCTCCTTGAAGCAGTTCACGTCCATCATGATGCCGTAAACATCCTTTTCCTGCGTGGCGTGGATGCGCTCCAGACAGTAGTTCATGTACTTACGGCCAAACAGGCCGGACAGCTCGTCGATATAGCTGCGCAGACTGCGGAGCTGACTGTCCACAAACACAAAGGCGATGGCCACCGACAGCCAGCCGAAGGCCATACCGTAGAACGCACCCTGCAGCACCGTGCCCACCGCACAGGTGATCACAAAGTAGTACACCGAGAAAAACTCCACCGTAACGCCATCGCGCTTGGCCTTATGCACCTGCCACACGCTCTCGGCATAATAGCCGAACAGCAGCAGGTAAAGCAAACTGTTCAGCGGACCGCGATGGTAAACGTTGTCCGCGGAGATGGTAAAGATCCATCCTGTGCCGAAAAGGTTCGCCGCCAGCAGCGCCAGAACAGCCAGCAGCGGCGCGCCCAGGAACAGATGCCTTCTGCGCAGGCGTCCGGTGCTGCGGTAGACCCGGAAGTCCACATACAAACACCACGCAAAGCCCACGCTCACGGCAGCGCCGGTGCAGACGGTGTTCATGAGGTACAGCCAGAACCGGCTTGCCGCGCCGGGCACGCCGTCCAGCAGAAAGCTGATCGTCTCTGTCGCCTGTGCCAGCAGAGTCACCACCAGCATCTGGCAGAACAGCTCACTTCCAACACTGTTTTTACTCTCGCCGCGCACCCGCAGCAGAAACAGAAAGCATACCAGCACCGCCCCTGTGCCATTGGCCACAAGGATCTCGGGTATATTCATTGCATTTCCTCCCCTGCCCGCCTTATCCCACAAGGCAGACAGCCCCTGTTTTATACAGTATCTATCTGTATTATATACCCTGCCGCGCCCTGCTTGCAAGGCTTGGCATCAAAAAGGGCCGCTGCACAGCAATTTGTGCAGCGGCCCTTGGGAAAACCAGACGATCCAGAACAGCCTTCGCGTGCGCTCTGGTTCTGTTCTGCGGAAATATTATTTATAATTGCATTTTTTCGCAGAAAGATCAATAGCCCTTTGCCTGCTCGCCGTTCAGAATTTTGACAGCGCGGGAGGTGCCCAGACGGTCAGCACCCAGCGCAAGGAAGGTTTCCATGTCCTCCACGGTAGAAATGCCGCCGGCAGCCTTGACCTTGCAGCGGCCATGCACACCCTTGACCATCAGCTCCACATCGTGGAAGTTTGCGCCTGCGGTGGAGAAGCCGGTGCTGGTCTTGATGTAGTCCGCGCCTGCCTCGCAGACGATATCGCACATCTTTTCCTTTTCCTCGTCGGTCAGCAGGCAGGTCTCGATGATGACCTTCAGGATCTTGTCGCCCACCGCCTGCTTCACGGCGCGGATGTCCTCGCGCACGGCATCGTACTCCTTGTTCTTCAGGCGGCCGATGTTGATGACCATATCCACCTCGGCGGCACCATTCTCAATGGCAGTCTTGGCTTCAAACGCCTTGCTGGCGGTATCCATGGCACCCAGAGGGAAGCCTACCACGCAGCATACCGGGATGCGGCCCGCCATATACTCCACCGCCTGCTTGACGTAGCAGGTGTTGATGCAGATGGATGCGGTGTGGTTTGCAATGGCTTCGTCACACAGGGTCTGGATCTGGGGCCAGGTGGCCTCCGGCTTCAGCAGGGTGTGATCGACATGGGAGAGAATTTCTTCACGAGTCATGTTTTTTTCTCCTTTTTACTTGCTGGCACGGCGCACCTTTGCCATGCCGACAGCACTCAGGGCAATTGCAGTTGCAGAGACCGTTGCACCAATGATGCCCAGCACCAGACCGGAAACCAGAAATGCAAAACCTTTCAGACCACGCTTCATAAAACCGTACCTCCTAAATTATATTGGATATTTTCTCCGCCTGCGGCGGAGAAAATATCTCACTTGCGATTTTTAAAGATGATCAGCTTGCTGAACACATAGTTCAGCACGATCACCAGTACATTGGAAAAGACCTTCACGGCAAGGCCCCACAGTGCCTGCGCATTGTAGCGGCTGGTAACGAAGATCGCCGTGGGGCCGTCTGCACCGCCGATGACGGCAATAGCGGCAGAGCCATCCGTGACCCCCGCCGGTGTGCCTGCATAGGAGGCTGCCATCTGGATGGCCGTATCCGGGCCAAGCCAGTGGGCCACCACACTCAGCACCCCCTGCATCAGCTCGTCCATCAGCGCTGCACCCTGCGCAGCCAGCAGATTGCCCAGCACCAGCATAATTGCAGTGTCCAGCAGCATTGTACCCAGACGACAGGTGACGAATGCACCAAATTCCCTCGCCATGGCCTTGCCCTGCGTTTTGCTGCGGAACACAAAGGCGCGGTTGGTGCAGTAGGCAAACAGGATGCAGATGATGTTATCCAGCACATTGCCCCAGCTGTTGGCGGCTGTATAGCCAAACAGCTTGTTGAACAGCGCATACAGCACAATGTTCAGCAGGGTGCACAGCACGCCGAAAACCAGATAGCTCAGCACTTCCCAGTGTTTCTTGAAAAAATTTATCATAGTTCGTCAAACCCTCTCCGTCCGCTCGCGCTGCTCGCGTCCACCTCTCCCGAAGGGCGAGGTTTTATTGCGGGCGCGGCGAGCCTGCCCTCTTTTGCCAAAAGCTCTCCCCTTCGGGGGAGCTGTCACCGCAGGTGACTGAGAGGGTTCTCTCCTTAACAAAAACAGCCCCGCCGCCGTTTTCCCGGCAACGGGGCTGTTGATCGCATTGTGTCAGAAGCTTTTCTTCCGAACGAAAGGCTGATTACTCAGCGTCGTCGTTCAGCAGGGCCTTCATAGACAGGCTGATGCGCTTCTTGTCGAAGTCGACATCCAGCAGCTTCACATCGACCATATCGCCGACCTTCAGTACGTCAGAGACTTTCTCAACGCGGTCATTGCTGATCTCGCTGATGTGGACCAGACCATCAACACCCGGCAGGATGCGGACGAATGCACCGAACTTGGTCAGGGAGACGACCGGAGCATGGAAGGTGCTGCCGATGGGGTAGTTGTTCTTCAGCTGCTCCCAGGGGTTGTCCTCGGCCTTCTTGTAGCCCAGAGAGACCTTGTGGTTCTCGGTGTCGATGTCCTTCACATACACTTCGATGGTGTCACCAACGGAGACGACCTCGGAGGGATGCTTGATGCGGTTCCAGCTCAGCTCGCTGATGTGGCACAGACCGTCCACACCGCCGATATCGACGAATGCACCGTAAGAAGTCAGGCTCTTGACAACGCCGGTGTAGGTCTTGCCCACCTCAACGTTTGCCCAGAACTCTTCACGCTTTGCCTTGTTCTGCTCAGCGGTCACCTTGTTGATGCTGCCGACGATCTTGCGGCCGGAGCACTCGGTGACAACCAGCTGAACGTGCTGGCCAACCAGAGCGGTGTAGTCCTCATCACGGCGCATAGTAGCCTGAGAACGAGGAACGAACACCTTGACGCCCTTGACGTTGACCACAACGCCGCCCTTGTTGAACTCGGTGACATCGCCTTCGACGACCTCGCCGGACTCAGCGGCCTTAGCGATCTCTTCCATGCCCTTGCGAGATGCGAGCTTCTTGCGGGAGAGCTGGATGACGCCATCCTGATCCATAACCTTCTCGACGATGAGGTCCAGCTCATCGCCAACCTTCACCAGGTCTTCGACCTTGGCGGAGGAATCATCGGTCAGCTCGCTCAGCTTGACAAAGCCGGTCTGCTTCGCTCCGATATCCACCTGGATCTCGTTGGCAGAGATGCTGGTCACGATTCCTTTCACAATACTGCCTGCATGAACACGCTTTTCCTCGGATGCATTCAGCATCTCCTCAAAGCTCATGCTGTCATTGATTTCTGCGCTCATACTGTTAAGTACCTCCTCAATAATAGACGATGGCGTTGAAGCCCCGGCTGTCACGCCCGCCACTTTAACATCTGCAAACCATTCCGGCCGAAGTTCGCTCGCTGTCTCGACCGTTACGGCACGCGTGTGTTTTGCGGCGACCTGTACCAGCTTTTGGGTATTGGAAGAATGATGACCGCCAATGACAACAATGATGTCGCATTTTTGGCTGAGGTCTTCCGCTTCCTGTTGCCTCGCCCACGTCGCATTACATATTGTATCAAAAATTCGGGCGTTTGTATAGGCTTTTTTGAGAAACTCCGAACTTTCTTGCCATTTTGTAACCTGAAATGTGGTCTGTGCAACTGCAAACAGGGGTTTTTGCGGGTCAGAGGGGCCTTTCCATGCCTTCAACTCGGCCAGATCGGCAAAAACGAACACCTCTCCGCGGGTGTGGCCCACGATCCCCTGCACCTCCGGATGGGTCTTGTCGCCTGCCACAAGCAGCACTGCCCCCGCCTTTTCGGCCTCGGCGGCAATGCGCTGGATCTTCTGCACGAAGGGACAGGTGGCATCATGGTAGGTGATGCCGCGCGCATCCAGCTCGTCGTACACGGTGCGCGGCACGCCGTGACTGCGGATGACCACCTCGTACCCGGCGGGCACATCGGCGATGGCATCCGTCACAAGGGCACCCTTTTTCTGCATATCCTCCACAGCCTGCGGGTTATGGATCAGCGGGCCGAGGGTGGCCACCTTGCAGCTTTCGTTCAGCAGGCCATAGGTCAGGTCCACCGCCCGCTTGACACCAAAGCAGAACCCCGCCGTTTTGGCAACTCGGATCTCCATCTTTTACGCCCCCATCTTTTCCCACGCATCCAGCAGGGCCTGCTTGTTGGCACGCAGCTTTTTGGTGTCGCGGCGGCTCTCCATGGCAAACTGCTCTGCAGGCATCGGCTCGCCGTAGATCACCCGTACTTTGCAGAACAGGTGCATTTTTCCATCCGGCGTATCGTACAGGATGCGGCAGGGCACTACGTCCACCCCGGCCCCCGCCGCAATGACGAACAGTCCGCTCTTGGGCGGCAGAAGCTTCCCGTCCTTTTCGCGGGTGCCCTCCGGGAAGATGAGCAGTGTTTCGCCGTTTCTGCACTTTTCTACGGTCTGCTCAATGGCAGCCATTTCATCCTTTGTGCCGCGCACGCATACCGCGCCGCAGCAGCGGAAGAACCATGTGAGCAGGGCGTTGATCTCGAACAGTTCCTTCTTGGCGAACACGATCATCCGCCTGCCCCACCGGGTGACCACGATGAACACCGGGTCGATGGCGGAGACATGGGTGGGCGCAAGGATGCAGCCTTTGGTCTGCACCTTTTTCAGGTTTTCGCGCCCCTCTACATGGATGCGGAAACCGATATGCCACAAAAGCCACGCAAAGGGCACTAAGATGTAATATAATATCATTTTATCGTTTTATTCACTTTCTCCGCAATGATCTTCTTCATTGCAGCAAGGCTCTGTTCAAAATCCAGCTCCGAAGTGTCCAGCAGCACGGCATCGTCCGCCTGCTTCAGGGGTGCAGCGGCACGGTGGGTGTCCTGATAGTCCCGCTGCTTCACATCGGCCAGCACCTCTTCATAGGGAGTATCGATGCCCTTGGCCTGATACTCTTTCCACCTGCGTGTGGCGCGGGCTTCCGGCGTGGCGGTAAGGAAGATCTTCACCGTGGCATCCGGCAGCACCACCGTGCCGATATCGCGGCCGTCCATCAGCACGTCCTGCTTTTTGGCCATATCCCGCTGCAGTTCCAGCAGAAAGGCGCGCACAGTCGGGTTTGCGCCCACGGCAGAGGCAGCCATACCTGCGGCCTCGGTGCGGATGGCGGTGCTCACATCCTCTTCCTTTAAATAAATGTGCTGTTCGCCCTCAATGGAGGCCAGCCGCAGCTCGATCTGGGGAAGCAGCGCGTTGACCGCTGCGTTGTCCTTGGGGTCCTTGCCCGCACGCAGGGCATACAGGCCGATGGCGCGGTACATGGCACCGGTATCCACATAAATATAGCCCATTTCAGCCGCCAAACGGCGTGCCAGCGTAGATTTGCCTGCACCTGCAGGCCCGTCGATCGCAACAGATACCATGTTGTATCTCTCCTTTTTTAAACTGAACGATTTAAAATGGCCTCCGCTCACGCTCTGGCCATCTTCAGCGGAAAATTATTTTAAATATTTATAAATCTGGAAAATCTGCGGATTTTCCAGATTTGATTTTTCACAAGCGGGGCCGCAACGGCCAACTGAATCTGCTGCTCGTTCCCTTCGGGAACAGTTGCGCAGTGGTCTGTGAGACTATCCCGGCAACAACCCTTTTTGTGAAAACGTATTTTGAAAACGACCGCAGTCGTTTTCAAAATACAAATCAAAAAAATCTATTCCTATAAATATGCCCAGAGCAGCGCGGAGGGCATTTAAAATTGTTTTATCTGTAATTACAGATTATTTGCAAAGCTCTGTGCGGTGCAGAAGGCGATCTGCAGGTTGTAGCCGCCGGTATAGGCATCCACATCCAGCACTTCGCCTGCAAAGTAAAGGCCCAGCGCCTTTTTGCTCTGCATAGTTTTGGGGTCCACCTCCCGCACGGACACGCCGCCGCTGGTGATCACCGCGTGAGCCAGATCGCCCCGGGCATCAACGGACACCCGCCAGTGCTTCATCAGCTGCACCAGCTCCCTCTTCTGCTCCCGGGTGATCTGGTTCGCCTTGGTAGCCGGGTCGATGCCCCAGCGCGCCACCATCACCGGCTGCATACTGGACGGCAAAAGCTTGACCAGTGCGCCCTGCGCCGCGTGGTTTGCCAGCAGGGCAAAATCCCGCGTGATGCGGTCGTAAAGCTGCTCCTCGCTGAGAGCGGGCTTGAGGTCGATCTCCGCATGATACTTGTGTTTTTTCATGTCGCCCAGATGGCTGGATGCGCTCAAAGTCAGCGGGCCGCTGATGCCAAAATGAGTGAACAGCATTTCGCCCTGCTCGTCAAAAATGGCCTTGCTGTCCTCGAACAGGGTCAGGGTGACGTTTTTCAGCGCCAAGCCCATCATCTTTTTGCAGTCCGCGTCATGGCTCACAAGACTGACCAGACTGGGCACCGGCTCGATGAGGGTGTGCCCGGCCTGCTGGGCCAGTTTGTAGCCGTCGCCGGTAGAGCCGGTGGTGGGGTAGCTCACGCCGCCGGTGGCCACCAGCACGGCATCCGCCCGGTACTCCCGGCCGGAGGTGCCCCGCACACCGATGCACCGCAGAGCCGGGCCTGCCTTTTTCTTTTTGGGGTGGCGCGGGTTTTCCGGTGCGGCGGGAGCTGCTTCCGGCTCCGGTGTTACCTCTTCCAATAGCAGCTTTTTCGCGCCGTCATGCACGAGTTCAGCATCCTGCGCATAGCGCAAAAGAGCCTGCCGGATCTCCTCAGCCTTGTCCGATACTGGAAACACCCGGCGGCCGCGCTCCACCTTCAGCTCCACGCCAAGGCCCTCGAACAGTTCCATGGTCTTTGCCGGTGGAAAGGCCCCCAGCGACGAATACAGAAAGCGCGGGTTGGTGCGCACATGGCGCAGAAACTCCTCTGCCGGGCAGTCGTTGGTCACATTGCAGCGGCCCTTGCCGGTGACAAGGATCTTCTGGCCGGGCTTGTCCATGTGTTCCAGCACCGTCACCTGATGCCCTTGCCGCACGGCGGCACCCGCCGCCATCAGTCCTGCCGCGCCTGCGCCGACGATCAATACTTTCGCCATCCGTTTTCTCTCCCATCGCCTAATAATACGAGTATATCATACCAGAATCGACACGCAAAAGCAATGTTCTGCCGTATTTCTGCCAATTACAACAGCTGGGCAAGGATGCTGTTCTGCACGATGAGACCCGCCGGGGTCAGGGCAAGGGTGCGGCCGTCAAAGCTTGCATAGCCCGCCCGGACGCAGTTTTGCACAAAGGCCAGCTGTGCGGTGGAAAATTCTTTCCCGTAAATTTTTTTGTATGCATCCAGCGAAAGGCCTTTGCGCAGACGCAGCTGTAAAATAAGGTAGTCCTCTGCGCCGCAGCTGCCGTCCATCACCGGGGCAGCGGCATCGTTCAGGAAAGCGGCGGTGTCCGGCGGGTAGTAGAACCGTCTGCCGCCCATGCAGGAGTGCGCCGCCGGGCCAAGGCCCAGATAGTCGCCGCAGTCCCAGTAGATGAGGTTGTGTCTGCCCTCATAGCCGGGCTTTGCAAAGTTGGAGATCTCGTACTGTTTGTAGCCGTGGTGTTCCAGCTGTTCCACTGCATAAAGGTAAAAATCGGCGGCTTCATCGCCGGTGGGCAGGCCTTCGGGCGGATGTTTACCAAAGGCCGAATCCGGCTCGATCTTCAGCAGATATGCCGAAATATGGGTAGCCCCACCACCCTCGATCAGTTCCAGCGTTTCGTCAAACTCGGCTTCGGTGTAGTGCGGCAGTGCCAGCATGATGTCGCCGCTGATGTTCGCAAACCCTGCGCGCCGGGCGGCGGCAAAGGCAGCCCGCGCCTGCTTTGCCGTATGTGGCCTGCCCAGCGTGCGCAGCTGGGTATCCCGGGCAGACTGCACCCCGAAAGAGATGCGGTTCACACCCGCCTCCCGGAAGCCTGCAAGGCTTTCTTCCGTCACCGTCTCCGGGTTTGCTTCCAATGTGATCTCGGCCCCCGGCATCGGCCGGGCCGCATCGATCAGCCGTTTTGCCTGCTCCGGGCGCAGCAGGCTGGGCGTGCCGCCGCCAAAATAAAGGGTATCCGGCTGCAGAGGTGCTTCCGGCGCAAAGCGGTCAAGCTCCCGCAAAAGCGCATCCACATAAGCTTCCGGTACGCCGCGCTCACCGGGATGGGAATAGAAATCGCAGTATCTGCATTTGGAAAAACAGTACGGAATGTGTAAATAAAGCCCAAGAGACATACAATATCACAGCCTTTTTCATGAAACGTTCATTTCTATGCAGTATACTATATTCCGTAGACCGGAGCAAGGAAAAAGTGTTCCGGCAGAAAGAGACTGGAGGAGTCCCATATGGATTACAATTACAATGGTTACGATCGAGGATACACGGAGCCTGCCATGACCTCGGCTGACTATATGAACCGCACCTACCGCTGGATGGCGGTAGGCCTGCTCATCACCTTTGCCGCGGCGTTCGTTACAGCCGCTACCCCGCTGCTGTACGTGGTCAATTCGCTGTATCTGGTGTTCACCATCGCAGAGCTGGTGCTGGTGTATGTGCTCAGCTCCCGCGTGCAGAACATGTCGGTGGGCGGTGCAAGAGCCGCCTTCTTTGCCTATGCACTGCTCAACGGCATGGTGCTGAGCTACTACTTCCTGGTATTTGATCTGGGCACTCTGGTGCTGGCCTTCCTTGCCACCTCGCTGTACTTCGGCCTGATGGCGGTCTACGGCACTACTACCCACAAGGATCTGTCCGGCTGGGGTCCCAAGCTGATGATGGGCCTGTTCGCGCTCATCATCACCGGCTTTGTGGGCATGCTGTTCGGCATGAGCTTCCTTACCACGGTGCTGTACAGCGCTGTCGGTCTGGTGGTGTTCATGCTGCTGACCGCCTACGACACCCAGAAGCTGAGCCAGATGTTCTCCTACTACGCCTATGACGGCGAGCTGGCCGAGAAGGCTTCCATCTACGGCGCACTGACGTTGTATCTGGACTTTATCAACATCTTCCTGTATGTTGTGCGCCTGCTGGGCATGAACAGCCGCCGCCGCAACTGATTTTTGATCCGCAAAGGCTCTCCCGAAAAGGGAGGGCCTTTTTATTTGGTAATATCATTTAGAATATCCTCCGCTTCGCTCTGGGTATCAACACAGAAGGCCACAGAGGGAAGATGCATTTTCCGGCTGCAGCCCTTCCCTTGAAAGTGCAGCCCAGCCAGACCCGCAGGTCTGGCTGGGCTGCTCTATTACAAAATATCATTTCCTCTAAATATGCCCAGAGCAACACGGAGGGCATTTAAATAAAAGAATGCATAAAACCTGCCCTGCTGTCCCACACTAAGCCCAGAAGCAATGCGTACACAATGCAGCAGATGGGAGTAACGACAATGGAGCAGATCAAAAAGTTTTTGCGCAGCAGGGGCTTTACACTGGCACTGCTGGCCTGTCTCGTCGCAGCCGCAGCGGCGGGCGTGTGGGCAGTGCGCACCGTGCGGGATGAACTGAAAAAGAGCTACGACGACCTGACGACCCCGCAGGAAGAACCTGCACCGGAGCCGCAGCTCACCCTTGACCCACAGGAGGACGATGTATGGCAGCAGCCCGTGACCGACGCCGCAGAATCTGCGGCAAATGTACCCAAGCCCGCATCCTCTGCGTCCTCTTCTGGGGCGCAGTCTGGCTCTGGTTTGGTGCACGAACCCTCCGCACTGCAGGGCGCATCCTCGCCTGCCAGCAGTTCAGCTGCGCCTGCCTCCACGCAGCCCGTCTCAGGCAGGGTCTTGAACGCCTACAGCGGCGATGAGCTGGTGTACAGCAGCACCCTTGGCGACTGGCGCACCCACAACGGTGTGGACTACGCCTGTGCGCAGGATGCACAGGTGTGTGCTCCCGCCGCCGGTAAGGTGACCGCTGTGGACACCGATAGCCGCTGGGGCAGTGTGGTGTGCATCGAGGACAGCGCCGGGCACCTGTGGCGGGTGTGCGGCACCGCCGACCCCACGGTGCAGACCGGCGATGAAGTGAGTGTGGGCCAGATACTTGGCCGTACAGGCAGCATTCCCAACGAATGCGCCGAGGAGACGCATATCCATCTGGAAGTACTGCAGGGTGAGCAGTACCTTGACCCGGCAAAGCTGCTGAACTGATGCAGTTCGCCGTATCCCCTGCGTATTTTTCAGTAAAATATTCCAAGCAGCAAAAAATCGGAAAGGCCGTTCTGGTCTTTCCGATTTTTCATTCTATAGGATCGATGCAGGCTCAGGCATTTTCCAGCTCAACCACCGGCCAGCCCAGAAGGCGGATGGCTTCGCGGTCGTGGGTAGCCAGCAAGACAGGCTTTTCTCCGCAGCGCTCCCGCAGCAGCGCCGCAGCAGCGGCAAGGGTGTCCGGGTCCATTCCGGTAAAGGGTTCGTCTAACAGCAGCGTATCGCTGGCGGCCCACAAAGCCCGCAGCAGAGCCGTGCGTCGCTTCTGTCCACCGGAAAGCCGTGCGGCAGGCAGGGCCAGTGCGGCAGCATCCATGCCAAGCTGTTGAAAATCTTTTATGATTTGCTCCTTGTATTGTTCTGCACTGCCGGGCAATACCAGTGTCACGTTCTGCACAGCTGTCAGCTGCGGGCAGAGTCGGTCTTCCTGAAACACTGCTGCCACCCGGCCAACGCCCTGTACTATGCCAGAAGTGGGTTCTTCCAGCCCCATGAGGATGCGCAGCAATGTGGTCTTGCCCCAGCCGCTGGGTGCCCACAGCACCGCCGGGCCTTCCACCGTGAGGCAGAGATCTCGGAACAGCGTTTTCTCCCCGAACTGTTTTGTCAGATGCTCGATGGTCAGCATTGCGGCACCTCCCCGGTCACGGCGCGGGTCACGCAGTCCAGAAGCAGCAGGAACAGCTTTTCAAACCCGGCGCTGAGCAGGATGATCACAAACGTCCATGCGAACAGCTCCCCGGTGGAAAGGGTGATCTTGGCCCGGTAGAGTGCATCGCCGATGCTGCCATTGGGCAGGCCGATCACCTCAGCGGCAACGCCGCTCTTCCAGCAGATGCCAAGGGCCACGCTGCATCCCTGCCGGAAGGCCGGCAGCACCGCAGGCAGCCACACCGCCCGCAGCCGTCGGCCCAGCGGAAGGCGAAACACCTTCGTCATCTCCAACAGCTGTGGGTCTGCGCTCTGGATGCCGGTGCGCACCGCACCGTACAGCACGGGCAGCACCATTAAAAAGCTGATGAGCACCGAAAGCGATGCCCCCCGCACCCACACCAGCGCCAGAATGATAAAGCTTGCCACCGGCGTGGCTTTGACCAGCTGCAGCACCGGAGCAAGCAGCACATCTGCCGTGTGCCACGCCTGTGCGGCCACAGCCAGCACGATGCTTACGGCCACGCCCAGCCCAAAACCCAGCAGAATGCGCCCGGAGCTGAAACCCACCCGCTGCCAGAACTCTGCCTGCGGCAAAAGCTGCAAAAGAGTGCGCACCGCCTGCACCGGCGAAACAAGGAACACCTCCTGTCCCACCGCCATGGCGGCGCACTGCCACACCGCCAGCCAGAAGGCCGCAGCGCCCAGCCGCTGAAAAAGTTGTTTATGTCGCTTCATAAACTTACCTGCTCCTGATTACAAATAAATGCAGGACGGCAAGGTGTTTCGCCAGCGAATGATCCGAGGATAGGCCCCTGTTGCCATAAGGCAACAGGGCGGGAGCTGGAAGCCCCGAATTTCGCGGAGAAAGCGTCCTGATAGCCTGCTCAGTTCTACATTATACATTATAATACCATATCTCTTTCCAAACGCCAATGACCCGTGCATCATGATGCATAAGAGCTTATCATGCCTGCCATTACTTTTCTTCATGTTTTTCTTTCTTGACATGAAATCAATAAAACGATAAACTGAACTGTATAAATCACTGTCATCTTTGATGCAGGAAAGAAATGAGGTGTCTGTCCTATGCAGAAGCTTTCCGGCAAAAATCTGCTTCTGGTCGGCTTTACACTGTTTTCCATGTTTTTTGGTGCCGGGAACCTAATCTTCCCGCCGCATCTGGGCGCGCAGGCGGGCGTGAACTTCTGGCCCGCCTTTACCGGGCTGTTCGTCAGCGCCGTCGGCCTGCCCATTGCGGGCGTGGTGGCTGTGGCACGGGCAGGCGGTCTGGATAAGCTTGCCGGCCGGGTGCATCCGGTGTTCGCCATGGTGTTCACCATTCTGGTGTATCTTTCCATCGGGCCCTGCCTTGCCATCCCCCGCACCGCCAGTACCTCCTTCCAGATGCTGGTGCCGCTGATAGGCGGCGGTACCGGGCTGCAGCTGGCCTACTCGGTGCTGTTTTTTGCAGCGGCCTTTCTGGTGGCGCTGCGGCCGGAAAAGCTTACCGACTGGCTGGGCCGCATCCTCTGCCCCTGCCTGATCGTGCTCATCGTGGTGCTGTTTGCCGGGTGTCTCATCCATCCGCTGGCGGCACACTACGGCACACCCAGCGCAGAGTACGCAGCCCTGCCCGCTGTGCAGGGCATCCTGTACGGCTACCAGACCATGGACACGCTGGCCGGGCTGAATTTTGGCGCGGTCATCGCCCTGAACATCCGCGCCCGGGGTGTTACAGAAAGCCGTGCCGTGGAGAGCGGCACCATCCGGGCCGGTTTTATTGCAGGCGGGCTGCTGCTGGTGGTCTACGCCATGCTGGGCCACGCCGGGGCCGAGACCGGCACGGTGTATCCGGGCCTTGCCACCGGTGCCGAGGTGCTCACCGCTCTGGCACAGCAGCTGTTCGGCCGGGCGGGCCTTGTGCTCATTGCGGCCATTTTTGTGATCGCATGCTTCAACACCTGCGTGGGCCTGATCGCCTGCGTGGGTCAGTATTTTCATCAGCTTCTGCCCCGCATCCCCTACCCTGCCATCGCAGCTTTTTTTGCTGTGGCCAGTATGCTGGTATCGAACCTCGGCCTTGCTGCCATCATCCGGCTGTCCACTCCGGTGCTGAACGCCATTTATCCCGCAGCCATCGTGCTGATCCTGCTTTCCTTTATGCCGGGCCTTGAAAAGCACCGGGCGGTGTATCCGCTGTGCATGGGCCTGACCGCCCTGCAGAGCATCGCCGCTGCGCTGCCGCTGGGGGCAGTATCTGCCGCCGCCAACGCTCTGCCGCTGGGCAGCATGGGCTTTGGCTGGGTGCTGCCTGCGCTGGCCGGGCTTGCAGGCGGGCTGCTTTTAAACAAATCTGATCTGCAATAAAATAACCTGAAAGGCCCGGTTCCCATGTTACAGGGAGCCGGGCCTTTGCTATTTACTGCAGTTTTTTGCGTTTTTCGTAGTCGTTCAGGGCGGCAAGTGCTTCCTTTGCCATGGGCACCAAGGCTATCATGTTGAAAATGGTCATCAGGCCAATGCCCACGTCGCCCAGATCCCACACCACCGTGTAGGCCTGCATACCGCCGATCACCAGCATGGCCAGCGCGATCAGCTTATACACGGTCTGGCTCCACCAGTTGTCGCCGCACAGATAGGCCACATTGCCGCGGGCATAGTACAAAACGCCCAGAAAGGTGGAAAAGCTGAACAGCGCCAGCGTGGCCGCAATGAACACGACACCAAAGCCGCCCAGATGGTACTGCAGGGCAGTCTGCAAAAGGTCCATGCCCGCAAGTCCTTCTGTGATCTCCTGCGGCACCAGCAGCATCAAAAAAGCCGTGCAGCTGCAGATCACCACCGTATCGATCAGCACGCCCAGTGCCTGCACAAAGCCCATCTTGACCGGGTCGTCGCACTCTGCGGCGGCAGCTGCACAGGGTGCCGAACCGCTGCCCGCTTCGTTGGAGAACAGGCCGCGCTTGACACCGTTCATCAGCACAGCACCAAAGCCGCCAGCCACGGCCTGCCGCAGACCGAACGCTTCCGCAAAGATGCGCCCGAACACCGCCGGGAGCTTGGGCAGGTTGAACAGCACGATGCCCACGGTGATGACAAAATAGCACACCGCCATGATGGGCACCATCACGTCCAGACTTTTCACGGTGGCATTCTTGCGCAGCACGATCACCGCCGCAATGGCCGTGAGCACCAGTGTGGTAGTAAGCGGCGGAATATGGAACGCATTTTCAAACGCGGAACTGACCGAGTTGGAGATCACCTGACTGATGCCGCACCAGCAGATGAGGCCAGACGCCGCAAACAGTGCCGCTACCACAGAGCGTTTGAGCTTTTTGCCGCGCCTGCGCTCCGCCAGCACATGCAGATAGTAGGCCGGGCCGCCGCGCCAGCCGCCGTACAGCGGGTCGGGCTGGCGGTATTTCTGGGCAAGGGTGGATTCGATAAAGGAGGTGGACGCACCCAGAATGGCAGTGACCCACATCCAGAACACCGCACCGGCACCGCCTGCAGAAACAGCGGCCACCACGCCCACCAGATTGCCCATGCCCACGCGGGTGGCGGTGGAAATGACCAGCGTCTGGAAGGAGGAAAGGCCGTTCCTGCCTTGCTTTTTCTCGCACACGGCGGCGATCATATCCCGGAACAGCCGCACCGGCAAAAGACGGGTGCGGCAGGTGAACCAGATGCCCGCCGTGAACAGCAGCACCACCATGAAGGAAATGCCGATGCCGCCGCCCAGCGGGATGGTGAACAGGTCGCCCCACAAAAGGCGATAGACGGATTCGATAAGATTTACCAGCAAGGCAGATTCCTCCTGTAGATCAATGGAATGAAGACGATAACTTCATTATAGTACAGTACAGAAGAATTGTAAAATCTAAAATATTGATAGAAATAATCGATGGAACAGGATAACTTGACAAATCACATAGCTTCGATTATACTACAAACAGAAGGGGCGCTGACTGCAAAGGTCAGCTTTCCATCCCGTTAGTCAAAAAGATTGACCGCTCGAGTTGGGGAACTGTGAGGCGGTCAATCTTTTTTGTTATCATCGCTTTTCATCTGGGAAAACTTTGCCATGACCTCAACGGTCAGACGGATCACATCCACGACCAAGCTCAACAACGCGAGAATGAACGTGAGCAATGCGAGAGTCTCCAGCAGATTCATTCGATATATCCGGGTTGCGGCTCCCTGCATCTGCTTCGTGCCTTGGGCGGCACTCGTATCTTGCAGGCCGCGGCCCCAACAGCAACTCCCTGTTTCCGCCACTGGCGGCGGTCGTTGCCGTTGCTCTTCGCCTTCAAGGCTCCGGGCAGGGTACTTTCAAAAAAAGTTTCCTCCCGGACCTCTGCTTGTTCTATGTAGAAATAGAAAAACCAGCGATACGGGATAGAAAGCATGACCACCAATTTTGCAATCAGCGCCTTATTGTTATTTTAACACAATCTTTTGGGAATTACAACAAAAGCCGCCCGGCGGTCATACCGGGCGGCGGAGGAAGATGCACGCTGCTGCGCGCAAAACAGAAGATTTTTACAGAATGTCGATGTACTCACCGGCCAGCGCCTTATTCATGCTGCGCACGGCACAGAACTTGCCGCACATGCTGCAGGTGTCGCTGTGGTCGTCCTCCGGCAGGCGGGCATCGCGGATAGCCTTTGCGGTCTCCGGGTCCAGTGCGCAGGCGAACTGTGCATCCCAGTCCAGCACACGGCGGGCATCGCCCATCTTATCGTCGATGTCCCGGGCGTGGGGGATGCCCTTGGCGATATCGGCGGCGTGGGCAGCGATCTTGGAGGCCACGATGCCCTGCTTCACATCGTCCACATTGGGCAGAGCCAGATGCTCGGCGGGGGTCACATAGCACAGGAAAGCTGCACCGCTGGCTGCAGCCACAGCGCCGCCGATGGCAGCGGTGATGTGGTCGTAACCGGGGGCGATATCGGTGACGAGGGGTCCCAGCACATAGAAGGGTGCGCCCATGCAGATGCTCTTCTGCACCTCCATGTTGGCAGCCACCTGATTCAGGGGCACATGGCCGGGGCCTTCCACCATCACCTGCACGTTGTGTGCCCATGCGCGCTTGGTCAGCTCGCCCAGACGCACCAGCTCCTCGATCTGGCACACATCGGTGGCATCAGCCAGACAGCCGGGACGGCAGGCATCGCCCAGCGAGATGGTCACATCGTGCTCGGCGCAGATCTCGCAGATCTCGTCAAAGTGCTCGTAGAAGGGGTTCTCGTTGCCGGTCATGCTCATCCATGCAAACACCAGAGAGCCGCCGCGGCTGACAATGTTCATCTTGCGCTTGTGCTTGCGGATCTGCTCGATGGTCTTGCGGGTGATGCCGCAGTGCAGGGTGACAAAGTCCACACCGTCCTCTGCATGCAGGCGCACCACATCGATGAAGTCCTGTGCGGTCAGCTCAGCCAGATCGCGCTGGTAGTGGATGACCGAATCGTACACCGGCACGGTGCCGATCATCACCGGGCACTCGTGGGTCAGCTTCTGGCGGAAGGGCTGGGTGTCGCCGTGGCTGGAAAGATCCATAATAGCTTCGGCACCCATGTTGACGGCGCTCATCACCTTCTGCATCTCCACGTTGTAGTCCTTGCAGTCGCGGGAGACACCAAGGTTCACGTTGATCTTGGTGCGCAGCATGGAGCCGACACCCTCGGGGTTCAAACACTCGTGGTGCTTGTTGGCCGGAATGGCAACCTTGCCCTCGGCCACCCACTGGCGGATTTCCTCGGTGGTGCGGTATTCCTTTTTAGCCACGATCTCCATCTGCGGCGTGATGATGCCCTTGCGGGCAGCATCCATCTGGGTAGTATAAGTCTGCATACGCTCTGTTCCTCCAAATGACAGTTTATCTCTGAACAGCAGGGTGCTGGTCATACAAGAGTAGGGAAAGGCAGCCGTCATTCAGAAAAAACAGAACGTTCTGGATGCCGGCACCTGCGCAAAATACGCTTTTCATGTTGGTTTTCTCCATGAATTTTATAACGCGGCCCAAGGTGGTGTCCCCGGTTTGCCGCGGGATCGGTCAGATGATCTGCTCCGACAGGGCTTTCAACTCTTTGCACTCGGTCTCGATGTCGTCTGCTGCAAAGATGGCGCTCACAAGGGCCACGCCATCCACACCGGTGCCCTTGAGCTGCAGGATGTTCTCCTTGTGGATGCCGCCAATGGCCACCACCGGGATGTCCACGGCATCACAGATGGCCTTCAGGGTCTCGTGGGGCAGAACATCCACATCGGTCTTGGTGTGGGTGGCAAAGGCTGCGCCCACGCCAAGGCAGTCTGCGCCGTGCTTGACGGCTTCCCGTGCTTCCTCCACACTGTGGACGGAAACGCCGATCATCATTCCCTCGCCCACACGGGCGCGCACCTGCGCTGCAGCCATATCCTCCTGCCCCACATGCACACCCTCGGCGTGGCAGCGGATGGCAATGTCCACATTGTCGTTCACAAAGAACGGCACGCCGTAGCGCTGGCACAGAGCATGAATCTCCACAGCCTCTTTCAGAAAAGCTTCGTCGTCCAGCTCTTTTTCACGCAGCTGCACACAGGTGACACCGCCCTTCAGGGCGCTCTCCACCTGTTCATAGAGGGTCTGCTTTCCCACCCATGCGCGGTCGGTGACGGCATACAGAAGCATGTTCTGCTTATCGCACTTCATAGTTTGCTCCTTCTTCCAGCTGATCCGGGGTCATATTGTAAATGGCATCGATGATATAATTGCGGTAGGTGGAGTTGCCGTCCAGCGGGGTCAGGCGCTTGTGGGCGGTCTCGCCCGCAAGGCCCATGGCGCACACTGCGGCTGCAGCGGCTTCCAGCGGATGTCCGGGGTTGGCGGTGACGAACGCCGCCGTCAGGGCCGAAAGCTGGCAGCCCGTGCCGGTGATGCTGCTCATCATAGCATTGCCGTTGCGGATGCAGTAGGCGGTGTGGGCATCCGCCACGATGTCGATGGCACCGGTAATGGCAATAACAGCACCCGTCTGGGCTGCAAAGGCCTTGGCAAAGGCCACGGCAGAATCCAGATTTTCCTCAGTAACTTTATCGGCCACATCGGCATCCACGCCCTTGGTGGTTCCCGCGCCGGAGGCCAGCGTTTTGATCTCCGAGATGTTGCCGCGGATCACGGTGAACTTTACGTCCCTGAGCAGGCGGAAAGCCGTGTCGGTGCGCAGGCGGGATGCACCCGCACCCACCGGGTCCAGCACCACAGGATGGCCCAGCTGGTTTGCCTTTTTGCCCGCCAGCAGCATGCTGGTGATGGTGCGGCTGTTCAGGGTGCCGATGTTGATGTTCAGACCGCCGCAGATGGTGGTGATGTCCTCCACCTCGGCGGCATCGTCGGCCATGATGGGCGAAGCACCGCAGGCCAGCACCATGTTGGCGCAGTCGTTCACGGTGACGTAGTTGGTAATGTTATGGATGAGCGGGCAGGTGCAGCGCAGGTTCTCGAATTCTGTTTTGAACATTCGGGTGCCCCTCCGTCAGGAAAGGCTCTTCTGCATGCTGTGCAGAGCGCCGGAGCGCTGCAGGCTGTACACCAGCACGCCCGCAATGATGGAACCCACTGCAGTGGAGATGAGGAACGGCACGATGTAGGCATAGAACGCGATGTCGCCGGCGCTCTTGCCCATGAGGAAGATGGCCACCGGGTAAGCGCACAGGCCGCCCAGAATGCTGGTGCCGAACACCTCGCCCACCATGGTGGCAAGGATGTTTTTGGTCTTATGGTACACAAGGCCGCACAGCAGTGCGCCGAACATGCTGCCGGGGAAGGCCATCAGGCTGCCCAGACCCAGCAGATTGCGCAGCAGCGAGGCCACAAAGGCCACGCCCACGCCCCACCACGGGCCAAGCAGCACCGCGCAGGTCACATTGACCATGTGCTGGATGGGTGCACATTTGCTGCCGAACATGGGGAAGCTGAATACGCTGCCCACCACGCACAGAGCGCACAGCATACCGGCCAACGCCAGCTTTTTCACAGAGAGTTTTTTCATAAGACAAGGCTCCTTTCCAAACCTGCGGAAGCAGCAAAAACCATACAGCGCCTCCGCAAACAGCCCGCACCCGGTGCCAGACCCGGCGCAGGAACTATAAGAAGCGGTCGAGACTTTCTGGTCTCCTCTCACGCCGGAACACGGCTTCCCATCGCTGACGGTCACAAAGCTCAGGGCGCTCCCCCTCAGCCCGCTGCGGCACTTCCGCAGAAAAGTACAAGGCATCCTCCTTAATGGTAATAGGTACACAACAAAAAAAACAGGAGACACCTTCCGCGGTGCCTCCTGCAAAAAATCATCCATTCTGACTTCCTACGGCGGCATTATCCGCATCAGGTAAAAGGGTCGAAGTTTGGGCACTTCCTCTCAGCCTGCTTTACAAGCTCCCCTGTATTTGATTGTGACTGTATTTTACACCCTTTGCGCACAAATTGCAAGAGGGGGCAAAGGCGCGCACAGCGGTGCAAAACGGTTTTCACGCAGTTTTTGGGGCGTTTCACGCAGGTTTTATTGAAAAAGAAGGTGAAATATGGTATTTTCAAGGCGGACGCATACCCCCCCCCTGTAAGCAAAAAGGAGGAATTCCATATGAAGCAGACGACCCTGACCCAAAGGCTGGCCGCGGCCCTCGTGGCGCTGTGCATGGTGCTGAGCGTGTGCGCACCGGCACTGGCGGCAGAGCCGGATGGCGACTGGACTTCGGAAAACGATAAGAACAGTAAGACCTTTACCTTTAAAATGCCTGAGGGCGACGTGAGCCTGCGCGCAGAATATCGAGAAACGTATCGGATCTTTGAGACCGCAGGAAAGGCTGAGTTCTTTGCCGAAGGGGCAGAAGAGCAGAAAATTCATGAGGCGCTGCCGGGCACAAGGATCATCGCAAAAGTTCCTGACAGCGAGCTCAACGACTACCGCCAGTTTAATATGTGGCGGCTTTTCAGCGAGAAAGAACTCGTGGAACCGGATCAAAACTGGCAGGGCAAGCAGAGTTTCCGCTTCACCATGCCCGAAGGTGATGTAGAGCTGCAGGCATTCTTTACGACCCTGTACGATGTCAACGTCACACACGGCACCATCGTGGACGGAACCGGCGACACCGGCACATCCAAAAAGATCGTGAAGCCGGGCCAGCCGGTCACCGTCCGGGCCGAAAGCACGGAGGAAAACCCCTTCCTGCAGTGGACATATACCGGCACTGCACCCGTAGAGCCGGATGACGGCTGGCCGGAGGGCGACTGGCAGACCAGCCCGGAGTTCACCTTTAAAATGCCTAACGGCAATGTGACGCTGGAAGCACAGCGGGACCAGCTGTACAAGGTATCCATCAACGACAGTCTGGGCAGTGTGACCATCAACGGCGAACCGCGCAGCAGCCTTTGGGTCAAGGAAGGCGAGCCGGTGACAGTGGCCACCACCCTGAAAGACGGCTACTGGATGGAGTTTAAGCAGTGGACCGCGCAGGACGGCAGTACCACGCCGGTGGAGCCGTCTGATAACTGGCAGACCAGCACAACCTTTACCTTTAAAATGCCCAATGGCCCGGTGGAACTGGTCGCTCAGTGGTCGGCCAGCTCGCTTGACCCGTATCAGCCCATCGACCCGGACGAACCTCTTGATGAAGACTTCGGCGTGGAACCTGATACCACAGGCGGTACCATTGCCGCCGTGGCCGTGGGCGGTGCAGCCATCTGGGGCGGCTACGAGATCGCCACCCGCGTGATCCTGCACAGCCTCCTGCCCGAGGGTACAGTCATCCCGGCAAGCCGCGGCCAACTGGCTCTGCTGGTGTGGAACACCGCAGGCAGGCCCGAACCCGCAGGCGCACCCGCCTTTGCGGATGTGACCGACCCTGATATGGCCAAGGCCGCACAGTGGTGCACCGAGCAGGGCGCCATGGCTGCCAAGGGCGACCGCTTTGAGCCCGAAGGCTGGACCCCGAAGTTCAAGGTGATCGAAGTGTGGAACAAGGCGTTCCCCGCAGCCTGATGCCGGCAGTGTGGATGCCGTGCTCGGTTCGGACCTTTTCCGTGAAAATGGGGCTGTTGCAAAATAGCTCTCTGAAAAAATCATGAACAAAACCCGGAACCTTTTCTCGGCCAAAACGGCTCAAAAAGGGTTCCGGGTTTTTGATGTTATGCTGTTTCCGCCTTATCCGTTCCACCCTCTGGCAGAGGGGTCCAGCATTTCGGCGGCAGAGTAAATGAGGGCGTTGCAGATGGCTGCAGCCACATTGCTGCCGCCCTTGCGGCCCATGGCGGCGATGGCAGGCACGCCGTATCGCTCGCAGGCGGCAAACAGTACTTCCTTGCTTTCCACCACATTCACAAACCCCACCGGCACGCCAATGACCAGTGCAGGCCGCAGACCGGCTTCCATTTCCTCCGCAATGGTCAAAAGGGCCGTGGGCGCATTGCCGATGGCCAGAATGGCCCCCGGGTGCTCCCGGGCAGCGCGGTGCATGGCGGCAACGGCACGGGTGGTGCCCGCCTGCTTTGCGGCTTCGGCCACAGCGGGGTCTGCCATGTAGCAGATGGCTTCACCGTTCAGTTTTTTCAGGCCCGGCTTTGTGATGCCCGCCAGCGCCATATTGGTGTCGGTAACGATGAAAGCACCCGCGTGCAGGGCCTTGACTGCGGCTTCCACCGCGCCGGGTGTAAAGCGCAGATTTTTGGCATAGTCGAAATCCGCGGTGGTGTGGATGACCCGCTTGACCACCGCAGCCGTCTCCGGCGGCGGGGTCAGGCCCAGCTCGTCCAGTTCCCTTGTGATAATGGAGATGCTCGTCCGTTCAATGTCGGCGGGCAGATGATGCTGCGGTGTCATGTGTTGTCTCCTTTTTGCATTCCCATAGCGGCATAGATGGCGGGCATATCCAGTGCCGCGCGCACACCATCGGCAAGCAGATCAAACTGCTGCTGACGGTACTGCTCCATGGGGATAAGCTCGGCCCCGGCCGGATCGATGCCCTTCCGTTTGCACAAAAATGCGGTCAGTTTTTCGGTCAGTTCGCCGGTGTCGAACAGGCCGTGCAGGTAGGTACCGAATACACTGTCCTGCACACAGCCCTCCGGCGTGCCGTCTGCAAGGATGCAGAACGCACTGCCCCGCACCTCGGTGCGGCCTGCGTGGATCTCGTAGCCCGTCAGCTTTGCGCCTGCAAAGGGTTCTGTGGTCACACAGGCTGCGGTCTGGGTCAGGTGCTTTTCGGTGCCGAACACCGTCGTGGTGGGCAGCAGGCCAAGGCCCCGCAGGGTGCAGGGGGTGCCGCTCTCCTCCCCTGCCGGGTCGCAGAGCTGTTCGCCCAGCATCTGATAGCCGCCGCACACGCCCAGCACCGGCGTACCGGCTGCCGAAAGCCTGAGCACCGCCGCTTCCAGTCCGCTTTCCCGCAGCCAGCGCAGGTCGTCCATGGTGTTCTTGGTGCCGGGCAGGATGACGAGATCCGGTGCACCCAGCTGGCGGGTGCGCTGCACATACCGCACACCCAGCAGCGGGTGCTGTTCCAGCGGGATAAAGTCGGTGAAGTTGGACACATGCGGCAGGCGCAGGATGGCGATATCCAGCGGTTTGACGGCACTTTTTGCTTCCAGACGATCCGAGAGAGAATCCTCGTCCTCGATCTCCACCCGCAGGTACGGCACTACGCCCAGCACGGGCAACTGCGTTTTTTCTTCCAACATGGCAAGGCCGGGCCGCAGGATCTCCACATCGCCCCGGAACTTGTTGATGATGAGGCCCCTGATGCGGGCACGCTCGTCGGCTTCCAGCAGCTCCACAGTGCCGTACAGCTGGGCGAATACGCCGCCCCGGTCGATATCGCCCGCCAGCAGCACCGGCGCATCCACCAGCTTTGCAAGGCCCATGTTCACGATATCGTCGGCTTTCAGGTTGATCTCTGCCGGGCTGCCCGCGCCTTCGATCACGATAATGTCGTTCTCGGCGGCAAGGCTGTTGTAGGCTTCCAGAATGTCCGGGATAAGGCTGCGCTTCATTTTAAAGTAGGCGGCGGCAGGCATCTGGCCCCGGGCCTTACCGTTCACGATCACCTGACTGCCCACATCGCTGCTGGGCTTGAGCAGGATGGGGTTCATGCGCACATCCGGCTCCACGCCTGCAGCCTGTGCCTGCACCACCTGCGCACGGCCCATCTCTGCACCGTTGCGGGTGACAAAGCTGTTCAGGGCCATGTTCTGGCTTTTGAAAGGGGCCACGCGGTAGCCATCCTGCGCAAAGATGCGGCACAGCGCCGCGCACAGCAGGCTTTTGCCCGCACCGCTCATGGTGCCCTGCACCATAATGCATTTTGCCTTGCTCATTGTGCCACCTCCGGCAGGGTTTCGGCCAGCAGTGCAAGCAGCTGCCGGTTCTCGTTTTCTGTGCGCACGGCGGTGCGGTACCAGCTGGCATCAAGGCCCGGATAATTGCCGCAGCTGCGCAGTACCGCACCCTTGCGGCGCAGCGCTTCGCCCAGCGCTTCCGGCGCGCGGAACAGCAGATAGTTAACCCGGCCCTCGATCACCCGCAGGCCCAGCGCCCGCAGGCCGTCTGCCAGCACAGGCCGCTGTGCTTCGATCAATGCACGCACCTTCGCCACATATTCCGTCTCGTCCAGCGCAGCAATGCCCGCCGCCTGTGCCAGACTGGAAACCGCCCACGGCTGGCCCGCTGCCCGCATCCGGGCAAGCAGCTCTGTATCAGAGCACAGGCAATAGCCCAGACGCACGCCTGCCATGCCGTAAAGCTTGGTGAAGGCTTTTAAAATAATCAGTTTTTTGCTGTTTTTCAGCAGATGCTTTGCCGAAAGGCCTTCGCCCTCCGGCAGAAAATCCAGAAAGCATTCGTCCACGGCCAGCACCGCACCCACGGCTTCGCATCTGCGCAGCAGCGCTTCCACAAGGGCAGGCTCTGCCAGCTGGCCGGTGGGGTTGTTGGGCTGACAGAGGAATACCATATTTGTACCCGGGTGCACCGCGTTCAGGAGATCTTTCGTCACCGCAAAATCGTTTTCTTCCCGCAAAAAATGCCGTTCCACCGTGCAGCCTGCCGTTTCAAGGGCGGTGGCATACTCGGCAAAAGTGGGGGCCGTTACCAGTGCAGTGCGGGGCTTTGCAGCCAGCGCCAGCCGGAAGATGAGGTCTGCCGCGCCGTTGCCGCACAGCAGCCATTCGGCGGGCACTCCCTCAGCCACCGCCAGTTTTTCACGCAGGGCCCGACACAGCGGGTCGGGGTAGCGGTCGGCCGTGGCAAGCGCTGCCGTAATGGCCTTTGCCACCCCTTCCGGCAGGCCCAGCGGGCTGACATTGGCCGAAAAATCCAGCGGGTCGCGGCCAAACTCGGCGCGGTAGCCCGCCCAGTCGCCGCCATGGGTCAATTGTTTCATGCAAGGAACCCCCGTATTGCTGCACCCCATGCCAGCGCAAAGCCGCTTGCCACATACATCATGCGGTTGGCGCGCAGGATGTCCTGCGGCTCAATGGGGCGCAGGGCATCACCGATGGTAGGCTTGGGGTAATATTCGCCAAAATAGTAAGCCGGGCCGGCCAGCTGCACGCCCAGTGCACCGGCGCAGGCGCTTTCGGTCTGGGCGCTGTTGGGGCTGGCGTGGTTGCGCCGGTCCCGCCGCCAGATGCGCCATGCGCCCTTGGCATCGTTGCCGGTAAAGGCCGCAGCGGCCACCCACAAAAGGGCGGCAATGCGGCTGGGGATGTAGTTGGCCACATCGTCCAGCTTCGCGGCTGCGCGGCCAAAGTAAAGATACTTCTCGTTTTTGTAGCCCAGCATGCTGTCCATGGTATTGATAGCCTTGTAGGTCAGCGCCAGCGGTGCCCCGCCGATGAGCATATACAGCAGCGGCGCAATGACGCCGTCGCTGGCATTTTCGGCCACCGTTTCCACCGCGGCCTTGGTCACGCCCTCGGCGGTCAGGTCCTGGGTGTCGCGGCCCACGATGCGGCTCACGGCTTTGCGGGCAGCGGGCAGGTCGTTCCGGACCAGCTCGTTATACACATTTGTGCTCTCCTGCGCAAGGCCCTTGGCTGCCAGCGCCTGCCCGCACCAGAACATCTGTACGGCAAGGCCCAGCCACGGGCTGAGCTTTACCGCCGCCAGACACACAAGGCTCGTGACCAGAAAGGTGCCCACCGGCAGGCAGAACGCCGTCACGGCACCGCCCAGCAGCTCGCCCTGCGGGGTGCCGGGCAGGCGGGCGCGCAGGAACTTTTCCAGCCGGGAAATGCATCTGCCCATGAGCACCACCGGGTGCGGCAGCCACGCCGGGTCGCCGAAGAGGGCGTCCAGCACAAAACCGCCGACAACTGCCTGAAGGATCATGCCTTGCTCTCCTTTGTGTACTGGACGGTCTTCACGAGATACAGCAGATGCTTTTCCGCCCAGTCCTTTGCATCCAGCACAAAGCCGCCCGCGTTAGGTCCGCACCATGCATAGTAGTCCCTGTGGGGGACGGCAAATCGCTCCATGGCGGCCATCTGGGTGCCGCCGTGGGCCAGAATGACCAGCCGTTCTTCGCCTGCGGCAAGAGCTTTATCGATCAGCTCTGCCACGGTGCGGCAGATGCGGTCTGAAAAATCCGTCTTGCGCTCTCCGTCCGGGCAGGGGCTTTCGCAGTTGGCCTTCACCCATGCCTGATACTCGGGGTCCTTTTCCATCTCGATGAAATTGCGGCCCTCAAAGCTGCCAAAGCACATCTCTTTCAGGCCGTCCACCGGCACAAGCTTTGCCTCCGGGAACAGGATGCGCGCCGTCTGGCTGGTGCGCTGCAAGGTGGAAACATAGACCACATCGGGGTCAAAATCTGCCCGGCGCAGCTGAGCAGCGCCTTCGGGTGAGAGCGGGATATCGCGCTGGCCCTGATAACGCTTCTGGGCGTTGTATTCCGTCTGGCCATGACGCAGAAGATAGATCAGCATTGAGACAATTCTCCTTTCAAAACCGTGGGGATGCCGCAGAACATCTGCACCACGCACTCTGCCCGTGCGGCCAGCAGGCAGGCAAGCCTGCCCGCCGCCTCGCGGTCTGCGCGCTGCTTTGGGTCCATCGGCACAACACCGCCGCCTACCTCGGTGGCGATGAGGATATCGTATTCATGGGCAAGCTTGTCTGCCAAGGCAGGCAGGTCGGCGGCATCGGCAGCCAATACCTGCACGTCCGAAAGACGCTTGCCGGGAAGTGTTTGCGCAAAGGTGCGCTTGCCGCTGTAGAGCGGCCCGGTAATAAAGATCATAGCAGCCCTCCCCACTGGCAGGCACACAGTGCCGCCAGCATCCAGAGCTCGGCCTTTTGCAAAAACCACCCGGCAAGGTCGCCGGTGATGCCGCCGAACTGTTTCCGGCTCACGGCATGGTAACGCCAGAGCACCGCCAGCGCTGCCAGCACCAGCGCCCAGCCGCCCAGCGCCGCCATGCCCACGCACAGCACTGCGGCCAGCACCGCCAGCACCCGGCGCACCACAGTTTTGTCTGCCGCAGTGGCAAAGGTGTGCGCAAGACCGGTGTTTTTCGCCATGGGGAACGATGCCACCGCAAGGCCCGAAAGCGCCCGTTCCAGCACCAGTGCCAGAACCCACAGCACACCCACGCGGGGTGTAAAACTCACACAGGTGCACAGGGCAAAATAGGCCAGAAAATAGCTGCACAGCCGGATTACCGCAAAGGCACCGCAATGGGGGTCTTTTAGTATTTCCAGCTTCTTTTCTCGGTCGCCGTAGCTGGAAAGGGCATCGCAGGTGTCGGCATAGCCGTCCAGATGGATGCCGCCGGTGATCCATACCGGGATCAGCGCAAAGCCCGCCGCCTTGGCAAGGCCCGGCAGGGGCAGCACCCCGCACACGCACCATGCCGCCCCAATCACCGCACCGATGAGCGGGAAGGCGCACATGGCATAACGCATATTCTTTTCGTTCCAGTCGAACTGCGGCACCGGGATGGCTGAAAACATGGCAAAGGCCACCGCAATGGTCTGCAAAACGATCATTTTTCCACTCCTTTATAGTACACAGGGATGCCGCATACCACCCGCACCACCGCATCTGCCCGGGCGGCAAAAGCATTGTTCACCTGCGCCAGTGCCAGCAGATAGCGGCCTGTGTCACCGGCATAGTCGGCCCCGCCGCTGAACACCTCGTTGGAAACAACGATGAGGTTTTCGCACTGGGCTGCAAGGCTTTCCAGCCCGTGCAGGATGGCTTTGGCCGCGTTTTCCCCTGCTCCCGCCGGGTCGTACAGCTCGTTGGCGGCAAGGTTGCCAAGGTCTTCCAGCAAGGCGGTGCCCCGCGCAGGCAGGCGCACATTGTCCAGATGCAAGGGACACTCCACCGTCACAAACTGCTTTGCGGCCCGCATTTTGCGGTGCTTTTCCACCCGGGCGGCACACTCGGCATCCCACACCTGCATGGTGGCAAGATAGTAGCGGGGGCCGGTGGTCCTGAGCACAAAGCTCTCGGCATATTCACTTTTGCCGCTGGCTGCACCGCCCAGCACCAGCGTCAACATTGGGGCGTATACGGCGCAATGCCGCCCTCCGCAAAGGAGTAGCACCCGCCGTATACGGCCAGTGCCATATCCCACAGCGGGATGCTGGCCACCGCGCCGGTGCCCTCGCCCAGATGCAGCCCCGCCGTAATGATGGGTGCCTTGCCCAGTGCTTCCAGCACGATGCGCGCGGCAGGCTCTGCCGAGCAGTGGCTTGCAAACACAGCCTTTGCCGCCGCCGGACACAGCCGCACGGCGCACAGCGCGGCCACCCCGCTGATAAAGCCATCTGCCAGCACCGGCACACCGGCCAGTGCACCGCCCAGAAACACACCGCACAGGCCCGCGATATCAAAGCCGCCAAGCTTTGCAAGAACATCCAATGTGTCTTCCGGGTCCGGCTCATTGCAAAGGATGCCGCGGCAGATGGCATCCACCTTACGGGCAAGCCCTTCGTCCGAGAGGCCCGCACCGCGCCCGGTCATAAGCTCCACGGGCTGGCCCAGCAGCACCGCCGCCACCGCGCTGGAGGTGGTGGTATTGCCAATGCCCATTTCACCGGTGGCAATGAGCCTGTAGCCATCCTCTGCCAGTTCCCGGGCAAGGGCAATGCCCTCCCCAACGGCCTGCACGGCCTCGGCCCGGCTCATGGCAGGGCCTTGGGTAAAATCCGCCGTGCCTGCGGCAATGCGGCAGCTGCGCACGCCGGGCACCGGTTCGCCTGCCATGCCCATATCTACGGGCAGAACATCGCAGTGGGCCGTGCGGGCCATCTGGCACACACTGGTGCGCCGCATGGCAAGATTTTCGGCCACGGCACGGGTCACTTCCTGCCCGGTCTGGCTCACGCCCTGCGCCACCACGCCGTTATCCGCGCAGAGCACCACCACCACCCGGCGGGAAAGATCAAGCTCCGCACTGCCGGTAAGGGCGGCGGCATCCTCCAGCATGGTCTCCAGCCGGCCCAACCCGCCCAGAGGCTTTGCAAGGCTGGCCCAGTGGGCGTGTGCCGCCGCGCGGGCAGCTTCGTTGGCAGGGGTGATACCCGCCAAAAGTGCATTCAGTTCCGTTTCGGTCATTTTGGTCATCCTTTTGTTTTGCTGTATCGTTCTGCCGCGCGCACAAAGCGGCCCGGCAGGGGCGTGCCCGCCCAGTATAAATGCGGGAACCCCGCATAGAAATTCTCGTTTGCAAAGCCGCATTCCCACTGCATTTTTTCGTTTTTGCAGGCAGTAAATGCAGTGCCGTTTGCGGTGGAATCCCAGTGGTGGAATTCGTGGATGGGCAGCGTTTCTCCGGCGCAGAAGAGCATACTGTCCGCCTTGGCGGTCATTTCGGCATAGCCAAAGCGCACCAGCCTTCCCACCCGGATGCCATCGCCCGGCAGAACGTCTGCCATGGGCCACGCCTTACCGTCGGCATCCTCAAGGCTCCGGCCCAGATACAAAAAGCCGCCGCATTCGGCCGCTGTGGGCAGGCCCGCCTGCACGGCCTGCCGGATGGAGGCCCGCATGGTTTTGTTTTCGCTCAGGGCCTGCGCATACAGCTCCGGGTAGCCGCCGGGCAGATACAGCCCGCCTATATTTTCCGGCAAAACCGCATCCTGCACCGGGCTGAAAAGCACAAGCTCCGCCCCGGCATCCCGCAGTGCGTCCAGCGTTTCGGCATAGGTAAAGCAGAACGCCTCGTCCTTTGCCACCGCAATGCGGACGGATGTGGGTGCAGCTGCTCCCGGCAAAGCTTCCGGCGCAGGCTTTTCGGTCAGCACGGCAAGGCGCTGCCAATCCAGCACCAGTGCATCGGCCAGCAGGGCGATCTTTTCCTGCAGGTCGGCAATTTCATCTGCAGTCTTCAGGCCGAGGTGTCGGCTTTCTACCGCTGCCTGCGGCAAATGGGGCAGATAGCCCAGCACTGGCAGGCCGGTCTCCCTTTCCAGCAGGGCCTTGAGCATTTTATACAGCTTTTCGGAACAATCATTGAGCAGGATGCCCGAAACATGGCTGTTTTTGCGGAAGTTCACAAGGCCCTGAATTTGTGCGGCCAGCGTCACGCTGGCACCCTTGGGCTGTACCACCAGCAGCACCGGCAGGCCCAGCGTATCCGCCAAGTCCCAAGCGCTGGCACGGGTGGTCAGGCCCTGACCATCATAAAAGCCCATAGCGCCCTCGCACACGGCGGCACCATGCCCGGCGGCATAGCGGGCAAAAATGGCCCGCACCATCTCCCTGTTGGAAAGAAACAGATCCAGATTGTGGCTGTCCACCTGCAGAGCCGAGCGGTGGAACATGGGGTCGATGTAGTCCGGCCCGCTTTTGAACGCACAGGGGTCGGCCCCGCGCTTTTTCAGCGCCGCCAGCACTGCACAGGCAACAGTGGTCTTGCCGCTGCCGGAAGAAGGCGCGGCGATGAGGAATTGCATCATTTGCGTGTACCCGTAATGAGGAAGATGGGGTTATTGGCCATGAGCAGGTGCAGTCGGCCCGCCGGTTTTGTGCGGCTGACGGCGATCTGCGTTACCTCTGCGGTCAGGCCCCGGGCCGTGAGGGCGGCAATGGCAGCGCCCAGCGTTTCCAGCGCAATGGCCGAAATGCAGATGCGTGCGTTCGGATTCTTGCCGAGCACTTCATCCAGCACGGCTTCCATGCTGCCTTTGGTGCCGCCGATGAACACGGCATCCGGCGCAGGCAGGTCTGCCAGCACATCCGGTGCGCGGCCCTCGATGAGGATGAGGTTGCAAGCATGGAACTTTGCCCGGTTTTTACGGATCAGTTCACAGGCATCCGGTTCACACTCCACGGCGTAAACGCGGCCTTTGGGTGCCGCCAGCGCAAGCTCCACGCTCACACTGCCGGTGCCTGCGCCCACATCCCACAGAGTGTCGGTGGGCATTACCGCCAGCTTTGCCAGCGCAGCAGCGCGCACCTCCTGCTTGGTCATGGGTACCTCGCTCCGGATGAAGCTTTCGTCCGGGAAGCCCGGCGCACGCAGCTGCGGCAGATCAAAGTTTTCCACCAGAAGCACGCTGAGTGGTGCAAAGCTCTGCCCCGCCAGCTCTGCAGCAGAGCCGTAGCGGATGGCTTCCGCCTCGGTGCCAAGGTTTTCGCCCACCACGCCGTGGGCTTCGCCCATACCGGCATCGGTCAGCTTCTGGCACAGAGAGGCGGGCGTTTCAGTGCCGCCGGTGAGGAAGAACACCGAACGGTTCATCATGCACTCGGCCACCGGGTCGCAGGCGCAGCCATGGGCCGAGACCAGCTTCCAGTCCTGCCACGGTCGGCCCAGCGCCGCTGAAAGCAGCTGGATGCTGGAAACGCCCGGATACACCCGCGCGGGGATGCCCAGCGCCCGCAGCGGCGTGAGCAGACCGGACGCACCGGAGTAAAATCCGGTATCGCCGCTGTAAAGCACGGCAGCATCCTGCCCGGGGTTTTGTGCCAGTGTTTCCAGAATGTCAGCGGGCTGGTAGAGCGCGAACTGCCGGGCCATGCAGTCTGCAGGCAGGCCCGCCAGCAGCCGCTTTGCACCGAACACAAGGCCCGCGCTGCGCACAGCCTGCTGCGCCTGCGCCGAAAGGGCTTCCCATTTTCCGCTGCCCATGCCGATCAGTGTGACCATTGCAAAATCTCCTTGCAATACGCTAAAATTTGTGTTTCCGTCTCGCCAGTTTCCGGCGGGCGGCGCAGCACCACCAGCTGTGCGCCGGTATCGGCAGCGGCCTGCACCTTCTCGGCAAAGCCGCCCGCTGCGCCGCCGTCCTTGGTGACGAGGTACCGGATCTGGAACTGTGTTATCAACGCCTTATTCAGCGCCAGACTGAACGGCCCCTGCATGGCAATGATATTCCGGTGCGGGACATTGGCCGCTTCACAGGCGGCAATGCCTTCCGGCGTGGGCAGGACGCGCGGGTAAAGCCGCGCCGGTTCCAGCCCGGCAAACACAGCCAGCTCCTTGGCACCGGTGGCAAGCAGGATATTGCCCTCTGTCCCGGCCAGATATTCTGCAGCCTGCGCTGCTGTTTCAAACACCGCACAGCCGGGCGGCAATGGGCTTTGCGCACGCAGCAGGCGGCGGTATTCCACGCCCGCCTGCACCGCTGCAGCGCGGATGTTCCTGGTGGCATCCACTGCATAAGGGTGGGTGGCATCCACGCAGAGATCAGCTCCCGCCAGCAATGCCGCCATGGCATCCGGCTGCAGCCGCCCGGCGTGCACCGTGATGCCCGCCATTTCGCCCTGCTCCTCGGCACCCAGCGGCGTTGCCACGCACACCGTTACCGCAACGCCAAGCTCTGCCAGCTTTTTGGAAAAGCGGCGGCCCTCGGTGGTGCCGCTGAACACGACCGCCTTCACTTACGGTACCCCCGCGGCGTGACCATCCGGCCCGAAAGGGCGCGGGTATTGCTGTTGCCGATGTACACGGTGGTGAACATATCCACCGGCGTGTTTTCCAGCTCGGCCAGCGTCAGCACCCGGGCGCTCTGGCCCTCGCGGCCAATGTTGCGCACAAGGCCGCAGACGGTATCATCCGCCTTGCCGTTTGCGCGCAGGATGCGCACTGCCTTTTGCAGGTAGTCCGGCCTGCCCTTGGAGGAAGGATTATAGAGTGCAACACAGAAATCTCCCTGCGCTGCGCAGGCCAGCCGCTTTTCGATGACCTCCCACGGGGTAAGCCGGTCGGAAAGGGAGATCACGCAGAAATCGTGGGCCAGCGGCGCGCCCAGCACAGCCCCGCCGCTGAGGGCGGCCGTAAGGCCGGGCACCACTTCTACGGCAACGTCCGGGTAATCCTGCGCCAGTTCCAGCACAGGGCTGGCCATGCCGTAAACGCCTGCGTCGCCGCTGCACACCATCACCACGCGCCTGCCGGTATCCGCCTTTTCCAGCGCCCAGCGGCAGCGGTCGATCTCCTTGGTCATGCCGGTGGAATAATATTCCTCACATGGGAACTCCGGCTCGATCAGATCAAGATAAAGTTTATAGCCGCAGATGGCATCTGCGTGTTCCAGAACATTCCGGGCTTCCTGCGTCAGGTAGTAAACATCTCCGGGGCCAATGCCCACCACGTAGACTACCTTTTCCGGTTCGTCGATCTCAAATTCCATCGGGTCAAACATTCTGCCACCTCCAGTCCGGGGCATAGGGCCGCACGGCCAGCGCAAAGGTCACGCCGGTATGGGCATATTTGTGAAAAACGAGTGTCCCGCCTGCGGCCAGCACTGCCGACCGTTCACAGACATTGTCCACGCCGGTAACGCTCTGCACAAAGGCCGAAGGCGTAAAGCTGCCGGGGGCGGCACGCAGCTGTTCCGCTGTGAAAAACTGCACCGGCCAGCTGTGGCTCTTACAGAAGGTCAGCAGGCCCGCCTCGTTTTGTTTTAAGTCGATGCTTGCCGCCGCCGTGATGCATTGCGGCGCAAGGCGGTTCTGGGCACAGAAAGCTGCAAAGGCTTCGGCCAGCGTTTCGGCGCTGGTGCCGCGTTTGCAGCCCACGCCCAGCACGCCGATGCGCGGCACCAGATGCAGCGCATCTCCCGCCGGGCAGAGGGTGAGGGCAAAGTCCGGGGCATCTCCCGCCGTGATCCCATCAGGCGGTGCACCCGCAATAGGCCAGTCGGATGCGAACTGCACCGTTTTGCCCGCCAGCAGTGCACCGCTGACAAGCTTGATGCGCTCCGGCTCCAGCACGGTGCAATTCTGGTGCTTTGCCCACTCGTCCACCGCAAACACACCGTTTGCGTCGGTGGCTGTGGTGATCACCGGCACCGCACCGCACACAGCGGCAAGCGCCCGGGCAAGGTCGTTGGCACCGCCCAGGTGGCCTGAGAGGATGGGCACGGCAAAGCGGCCGCACTCGTCCAGCACCACAACGGCAGGGTCCTGTGCCTTGCTTTGGCAGTGGGGCGCAATGGCCCGCACCGCAATGCCCACAGCACCTACAAAAACAAGGGCATCGCTCCCGGCAAACTGGCGGGCCGTCCAATCGGCAAGGTGCACCTGCCCGGCTTCATGGCCGCAGCGGGTCACACTGCCGGGATATGCCGCCGCCAGTTTTTGGGCCAGTGCAAGGCCCTTTGCCGTAAAGGCCAGATAGGCGCGGGTCACTGGTCTGTCCCCTTGCGGAACTCGGTGGTAAAGGCCGGGTCGTAGAGCTTGCTGCGCTCATAATTCCGGCCCAGAAAGCCGCCTGCCACGATGAGCGCCGTTTTGGTGATGCCCGCTGCATGAACGCTTTCCGCCAGCGTACCTACGGTGCAGCGCACCGTTTTTTCTTCCGGCCATGTGGCCTTATACACCACCGCTGCCGGGGTATCCGGCGTATAGGCACCGCCTTCCAGAAGCGCCTGCTGTACTTTGTCCACAAGGCCAATGGATAGGAAAATGACCATCGTTGCCCCGTGGGCGGCAAGGCTTGCCAGCTTTTCTTTTTCCGGCACCGGGGTGCGGCCCTCCATGCGGGTGATGATGACGGTCTGGCTGACGGTGGGCAGCGTGTACTCTGCATTCAGTGCCGCCGCTGCGCCGCAGAAGCTGGACACACCGGGGGTATCATCGTAGGGAATGCCCTCGGCATCCAGCACATCCATCTGCTCCCGGATGGCACCGTAAAGGCAGGGGTCGCCGGTGTGCAGGCGCACGGTGATCTTACCCGCAGCTTCCATCTGCCGCATCACATCCAGCACCTGCTCCAGCGTCATTTCAGCGCTGTTATAAATGGCGCAGTCTGCCTTTGCAAGGCCCAGCAGGGCCGGGTTCACCAGACTGCCTGCATAGATGATGCAGTCGGCTTTCTGAAGCAGGGCCGCGCCCCGCCGGGTGATGAGGTCCGGTGCGCCGGGGCCTGCACCAACAAAATGTACCATAACGTTACTCCTTTACCAAAACGGTGGCAAAATAACCGGCCTGTTCCTGCGGCCGTTCAAGGGAAAGATCCGGGTAGACCCGCTCGTCCGGCAAACCGCAGTTGCACACAAGTACGCTTTTTTTCAGCTTATCTGCCTGCTGCAGGGTATCCAATAAGACAGGCAATTGCCTGCCGGCTTTCATCAATACCTTGGTGCCGGGCATTTCCAGCACGCGGTCTGTCCAGCCGCCGGGCGCAATGGTAAGCGGCGTATCCATGCCGCCGGTCAGCGGCACATTCAGCCGCGCCGCCGCCGCACAAAAGCTGGGCACGCCTGCCGCCATTGCGGTGGCATAACCCCCGGCCTGCAAGATCTCCTGCAGGTAACCAAAGGTGGCATAGATGGAAACATCACCGATGTTCAGCATGGCAACGTCCTGCCCGGCATCCAGATACTGCTGCACCGCGGCGGCGGCTTTTTCGTGCGAAGCCGCCAGCGCGGCCGGGTCACGGCTCATGGCAAAGTACAGCGGGACGATGGTCTTGCCGTCCAGCGCTTCTCCCAGCGCACTGTGGGCGATGTCCAGCGCCAGCATCTGGCCGGAAGCAGTCTGCGGCGCGGCCAGCACCGGGCACTGCCGGATGAGCCGCACAGCCTGCAGCGTCATCAGCTCCGGGTCGCCGGGGCCGACGCTGACACCGTAAAATGTACCTTTCAGTTCTGCCATTCCTGCATCAGCTCCTTTGCCGTTTTTGTCTCGCCCAGCGGGCCGTGCTGGTTGGAGAACAGCACCGCGCCCACCCGGAAGGCCCCGCCTGCCCGTCGGTCCAGATGCATCTGGATGGCGGAAAGGATGCTTTCCAGCACCGGTGCACGCAGCTGTGCGCCGTCCAGAATGTCAAGGCAGGCATCGGTGGTGGCGGCATCCATCAGGGCGGCGCACACCTCATGCGCGGCACCGCACAGCGCCGCATGGGCGCAAAACACTTCAGCGCGGCCATCCGCCGTGTGGGAGTGGGTGTTCATGACCCCTGCCGCCAGCTTGCAGAGCTTGCCCACGTGGCCTACCAGAAGCACCTGTTCAAATCCTGCCGTTGCCGCCATATCCAGCGTATCCCCGATGAAGTTGGAAGTTTTGACCACCGGGAATCGCTCGAACTGCGGCAGAGCGCCGGCCAGATAATCCAGCCCGTAGTTGCCGGGGGCCAGCACCAGCCGCCGGGGGCCGGGGGCATTTTTTGCACGCAGTGCGGCCTGATTCATTTCCAGCTGGATGGTATCCAGAATGGCCTGCTGGCTCATGGGTTCCACGATGCCGCTGGTGCCCAGAATGGAAAGCCCGCCCTCCACCCCGATGTGCGGGTTGAAGGTGCGCTTTGCCGTCTCGGCACCGCCTTCCACAGAGATGGTCACCGCAAAGCCGCCGGTGTAGGCAGCATTTTCAGCTTCCCGTTCCAGCGCTTCGGCAATCATCTGGCGGGGCACATGGTTGATGGCGGCTTCGCCTACGGGCTGGTCAAGGCCGGGCTTCGTCACCCGGCCCACCCCCTCGCCGCCAAAGATGCGCACGCCGGGGGCATCCGGTTCCAGCACCACTGACGCGATCACAGGCAGGCCCGTGGTCACGTCCACATCGTCGCCGCCGTCCTTGCGGATGGCACATGCGGCACCTGTGTCCGTGCTGCGGCAGTAAATGGGAGCCACCTCCACCACAATGCCCTTGGGCGTGCGCAGAGCCACCGTTTCCGGTTCGCGGCCGGTCAGCAGCAGACGCGCCGCCCCGGCAGCCCCCAGCGCGGCACAAGTGCCGGTGGTATAGCCGCAGCGCAGCAGCTTCTGCCCGCTGCGGACGTAATGCTCAAACTGCGGCTTTCCGGCGGGTGCCTTTTCGGCTTCCGGCTCCGGTGTGCCGAACAGAGCCGTGTACTGCTGTTCGGTCAGGCCGTACAGGGTGCGGATGTTCTCCGGCTGAAACGCCTGTTCCGGGGTCAGCACGCCGGAAACACCGCCGGGCGAAACGCACACCACCGTGTCCGCTATTTTTTCGGCCAATTCCAGCTCGTGCAGGCTCAGGATCACCGCCAGCTGACCGGTATGGGCCAGCTCCTTTAAAATGGTGAGCAGCTCGATCTTGCCCTTGATATCCAGAAAAGAGGTCGGCTCGTCCAGCAGGATCACTTCCGGCTGCTGGCACAGTGCCCGGGCCAGCAGGATGCGCTGGCGCTGGCCGTCACTGATGCGGTTAAAATCCCGGTCTGCCAGCTGCGCCGCACCCACCAGCTCCAAAGCTCTGTGCACCTGCTGCCTGTCCTCGGCAGACAAAATGCCCAGCCGTCCGGTGTAGGGATAGCGCCCAGCCGAAACAAAGTCAAAGCAGGTGGTCAGCTCCATCCGGCGGCTGTGCGGGGCCATGAGGGCCAGCTTCTGCGCCCGCTGGGTACCGGTGTAATCGGCAAGGTTTCTGCCTTCCAGCAGCACTGTGCCGCCCATGGGGGCCAGCTGGCCCGCCAGTGTGCGCAGTAAGGTGGATTTGCCTGCGCCGTTGGGGCCAATGAGAGTCAGGATCTGGCCCGGCTGCACCCCGAGGCAAATATCCGAGAGCAGCGGTGTCTTGCCGTAGCCGATGGCAAGCTCCCGCGCAGTGCAAAGTGCTTTTTCGTTCATCATGCGCCCTCCCGCTCTGAATTGCGCCGCACCAGCAGCCAGATGACCACCGGCGCGCCGAACACGGCCGTGACCGAGCTGATGGACAGCTCCGTGGGCGCGAACAGACTGCGGGCCAGCAGGTCGCAGAACAGGCAGAAAGCCGCACCGCCCAAGCAGCACCCCGGCAGCACATACAGCGGCTTTGCGCTGCCCAGCAGCTGCTTGACAAGGTGCGGCACCGCGATGCCTACAAAGGAGATCGGCCCCGCAAAGGCGGTGACACAGGCCGCCAGCAGGCTGGAAAGCAGCACCAGCGCTACCGAGAAAGGCTTGACATTCACGCCCACGCTGCGGGCATATGCTTCGCCCATCTGGTAGGCGGCCATGGGCTTGGAAAGCAGAAAGGATGCCGCCAGCGCCGGCAGCACCACCAGTGCCGCAGCCTGCACATTGGCCCATGTCACGCCGGAAAAGCTGCCCTGCGACCAGTTGTGCAGATTGACGATGTTGGAATCCTGCGCAAAGGCCACCACGATATCGGTGATGGCGGAGCAGATATAGCCGATCATCACACCGCAGATGACCAGAATGCTCATGCGCTGCACCCGCCGGGCCACCGCCAGCACAAAGGCCATGGAAGCCATGGCACCCGCAAAGGCAGCCGCGATCATCATGGCCGAGCTGGTCAGCATCCCGCGGTCCAGAAACACCACCATGGTCAGGGCCACCGCCAGCTTTGCGCCGCTGGAAACGCCCATAACAAATGGCCCGGCAATGGGGTTTGCAAAAAAAGTCTGCAGCAGGTAGCCTGCCGCGCTGAGGGCTGCCCCCAACAGCGCCGCCATGACCGCGCGGGGCAGGCGCAGCTGCAGGATGATGTTCCCCGCAAGCGCATCGCCGCCCTTGCCCAGCAGCGCCGTCAGCACCGCACCCGGTGCAAGGGATACGCTGCCCCAGAACAGGTTCAGTGCAAAAAGCACAGCCACGGCTGCCGCAAGGGCAATATAGGCGGCTGCAAGGCGTCTGGTACGGGTCATAGGCTTTCCTTTCTGTAAAATTTCCCTTCTTTAATCCACATGGGTGAGAAATTTCAGGGTACTGGCGGCAGGTGTGCCCTTGGTAAACACCCGGTTCATATCCACGATCAAGTCTGCCAGCTCCATGCTCTGCTGGAACAGGCTCTGGGTGGTGCACCACACCTGACCGTTCTGCACCGCTTTGAACTCGTTCAACAGTGGGAAACGCTCGGTCAGCTGGCTCACCGATGCGATCATGCCCTCGATGGCGCTGTTGTAGATGAGCACATCGGCATCCTTTGCACCTGCATAGAAGTCCTCAAGCGGCAGGTTCATGGTAGCAAGGCTGTTACCATTGTCCGTCAGGTCCGCAAAGACATAGCTGCCGCCTGCCATTTCGATCATGCGGGCCACATAGTCACTGCCCTTGCGCACAGTGGCAAGGTTGTTGGTGGTCAGCGAGAAGAAGGCGCAGCTTTTTCCCGTGGGTTTCTGCGAGAGGATGGGCTGAACGGCTGTCTCCTGCGCGGAAAACACCTGCTCGGCCTGTTCTTCCCTGCCCAGCAGGATGCCGTAAAGCTTGATCCACTCCATGCGGGCCAGCGGGTCGCTCTCGTAGCTGGAACGCTCCACCAGCACCGGGATGCCAAAGTGTTCCAGCTGCTCCTTTACCTCTGGCGTGTGCAGGATCATGGTATTCTCAATGGCAAGGCGGCAGCCCGCCGCCAGGATCTGCTCGTAATCCGGGGCGCTGTACTTGCCTGCATACGCGATTTTTCCCTCTTCCATGGCCTGCTGCACCGCGGGCAGATACCAGCCCTCGGCCTTGGTGCCGGAAAAGGCCACGCTGTCCAGTGCGTCCAGATGCAAAAGCAGATCCATCACCGAGGTGGAGACCAGATAAATATTCTCCACCGGCTGGCGCAGCACAGTCACATCAGCGGGCAGGCTGTCCACCTCCGCAGCATCTTCCGGCACAACAAGGAACCTCGTATCCGACTCCGCGATGGTCAGCATGGTATAGCCGCCCTCATAGCAGTCCGCTGTGAACTGCTGTGCATAGTCCAGCTTGTAATGATGGGAGAAAACAAGACTTTCCGTATTGGCAGGTTGAGTCTTGCTGCCGCAGCCGGTCAGCGTCAGCGCCGCAGCGGGGATCAGTTTCAGAAATTGGTTGCGAGTGATTTTCATTCAAATATCCGGACGTTTGTCGTTCCGACCCCTCTTGTGAAAAGGCGTTTGGAGCGGCCCGCAGGCCGCGACAAACGCGAAATAAAAAATTGATTTTTCGCTGAGTATGCCCAGAGCGTGAGCGGAGGGCATTCTCAATCGTTAGCCTTCAGACTTGCAGAATCAAAGGTCAGCGTATACTCGATCTCGTGGGGGGTGCTCATGGCAACGGTGTCGGCGGTGACATCCAGTGCGGTATCCAGCGCCGATACCGGAATTTCAAAGGTGGAATTGCCCTCGGTGTTGGTGGGCAGATACTTCTCGCCGTCCACGATCATATAATCATAGTTCGGGCTGCTCCACACGATGGTGGCGGTCATTTTGCCGTCTGCCACGGTCAGAGCGGCGGGGCTCTCCACGGTGGCACGGCCGGAGCCGCCCTCCAGCGTCACATCACAGGTGTAGGTGCCGTCTGCCGGGGTCTCGGCTTTCGCAGCCTTTTCCACGGCATCACGCACGCTGACGACATGGTCGTACCACTTGCCCTTGGTGCCCAGAATAGCCAGGTCAAAGTCGGCATCCACAGCAGAGACCGGGATGTCAAAGCCGTACACCTCCTCCGAGGTGCCGTCGGAATAGGTGACGGTATCTGTGGTGGGCTGCAGCCAGTCGGCCTCGTGGTCGGCGGCATCGGAAGCCTTGCCCAGATACAGGTTGACGATATGGGTGGAAGCAAGGCTGACATGGAAGGTCATCTGGCCGTTCTCCACAGTCAGGGTGCCCTTGCCGTCGCAGGCTTCGTTGGCGTGGAACATGCTGCTGTCGGTGTCAAACTCGGCGGTATACACACCGTCCGGCAAAGCGGCGGTCTCAGCGGCAGAAGAAGCCACGGAAGAAGCAGCCTCCGAGCTGGCAGCACTGGAAGCTGCAGAAGATGCCGTGGAAGAAGCGCCGCAGCCCACCAGCAGACTCAGTGCCAGAGAAGCAGCGACAACACAGGAAAAAACGCGTTTCATAGGAAATACCTCTACATTATAAAAAATCAGCTTTTATTATACCATCGTTCGGATAAAAAATGAACCCTCTCCACCGGATGCCGCAAAGCGGCCGCGAGACGGAGAGGGTTCGTTTGATCAACCGTTCAGAGAATCGATCGCCGCCTTGGTGTGGGCGACATACAGCTTCTGGACATCCTCGATCTCACCCAGACCAGCGATCTGGCAGTCGATGCTGTCGAAAGCACCGGAAGCCTTGAACTGGCTCAGCCAGGAGTCGGCATCCTCACCGGCCATATCGTTGTTGGCGTGATCGCCGGCAACCACCATCAGCGGGCGCAGGATGACCTTGGTGTAGCCCGCAGCCTTAACAGCCTCGATCACGTTCTCGCAGGCAGTCTCTTCCGGCTTGCCCTCAACGGTGCCAATGAACACATTGTCGTAGCCCAGAGTCTGCATAGTGGTCTGCATCTGGCTGTAGCTCACCTTTGCGGTGTGCGAGGTGCCGTGGCCCATAAAGACAAAGGCGACCTTGTCCGCAGCAGCGGCATCCAGACTGTCGTAGCCGGCTTCCTTCACGGCAGCAGCGGTGACAGCCTTGGCAACGTCTTCCTTATCCTGATTGATGATGGTGGCGTCGGAACCGACCTCGCCCAGCAGGGGCTCAGCCACAGCGACAGATTCAAACTTGTCGCGGTAGGTGTCGATCATTTCCATCATCTCGTCGTACTCAGCACCGTGCATCAGGTGGGTGGGCTGGACGACCAGATTCTTCACGCCGTTTTCCACAGCGCGGTCCATGGCCTGCTGCATGTTGTCGATCTTTTCGCCATCACGAGCCTGCACATGGTTGATGATGATCTGTGCGGTGAATGCGCGGCGCACAGACCAATCCGGGTATGCGGCCTGCAGAGCATCCTCGATGCCCTTGATGTCCTTCACGCGGCTGTCGTTGAAGGAGGTGCCGAAGGAGACCACCAGCAGCTCGTTGTCGCCAATGTCGTCCTGATTGCGGGCATCGTCCTTGGAAGCATCACCGGTGTCACGGCCAAAGTAGTCGGGGTCGGCGTTCTCACCTTCCACCAGTTCCTTCTGGGTGTCGGTCAGGGCATCCCATGCAGCCTTGGCGGCTTCGCACTGGGCATCGGTATCCTCATTGCGCTCCTGCACATAGATGGCATCGATCAGGTCTGCCACGTTCTTTGCTGCTATTTCGTCAGCCTCCTCGCTGCTCGCTTCGCTGGAAGCGGAAGACGCAGCGGTGCTGGATGCAGTGCTGGAAGCAGCACCGCCGCAGCCGGTGAGCACGCCGGCGCACAGAGCCAGAGCCGTAACAGCTGCGGCCAGCTTTTTGGTTTCAATCTTTCTCATTGTTCTTGTCCTTTCCTGCTGGATAAATTGCGGTTTGAACCAAACAAAGGGTACAGGAAAGAGAGATGAAAAAAGAGGCCCTTCTGTCCTGCGGATGGCATGACAAAAAGACCTCTGTTGTTTCAGGGCTTTTTGGTACAACCAATTCCTCGTGATCTGGGGTTTGCACCCCCGTACCAACAGCAGGCAGGTTTCCTGACTGAAAGATCGCCGCCCGTCATCTCCTTCCCAGAGCAAAAGCTCCAGTGGCTGGTGCAAAGCACCCTGATGCGGACTCCCTTATCACAGTGACGAGATCGTGCGGGATCTGCACCCGCTTCCCTTTTACCCTTTCCGCCGTGCAGTGCATCGGCAAAAGGCACCTGCTGTTTTTCTGTTCAGTTCGTCCGGCATTATATCATAAAACTGCGCAGAATGCAATAAAAAACGGCATCCTGCCTTTTATAAGGAAGGATGCCGTTTGGAGATCGAGCCAAATGCGGAGCTTACTGGAGCGCACGGATCGCATTGATGGTGATTTTGTACTGGCAGGCCACGCTGTCAAACAGCTCCTTGGTACCTTCCAGTGTGCCTGTGCGCAGCACCTCGGTCAAATCGTAGGTGGGCTGGTACAGGTTGGTAAAGCCCAGGTTCTGGCACACGCCCTTGAGCGTGTGTGCCGCACGGAATGCTTCCTTCACATTTCCTTCCTTCAATGCCTGCTCCAGTTTCGGATAGCTGTCGTCGTTCAAAAACATCAGCGTAAATCTGCAGATCATGCCTTCGTTGTAAAGCCGCTTGAGCACATCCTCATAATTTGCGCCCATCTGTCTATAACATTCCTGAATCGTCATGGTTTGTCGCTATGCCTTTCTTTTTCTACTGATCCCGCCTGATTTGCCACAGAGTGACAAAAGCGCCATCCATTTTGTTGCACTTTGTTGCGTTTTTAATATATCACGCCTTACTGCGTTTTTCAATGCAGAGACAAAAAGTCTTGCACTTTTCACATATTGTCCCGAGTTTTTCTTGCAATTTGCCTATCAATTTCTTCCGGCTGGCTTTTTTCTCCAACTTTGCCGTGCCTGCATGGCTGCAGGGCTTTTCCTGCCGTTTCTCTGCACGGAAAACGCATTTGAAGAAAAAGGTAAAAAAACAGTTGACAAAAGCCTTTCTGCATGATAGAATAAACAAGTCGTCCGGCGAAGGACACAAAAAGTGAATATGGGCGTGTTCCCGAGTGGCCAATGGGGACAGACTGTAAATCTGCTGCTTTCAGCTTCGGTGGTTCGAATCCACCCGCGCCCACCAAACAAGAAAAATCCGAACCTGTTTCCGATTGGAGAAGGGTTCGGATTTTTCGTTTTCTTCGGGTACAACAACGAAGGCTCCCGTGGACGGCGCAAAACTCCGATGCCTTGTCATAGACCGTAACCACACAACAAGAGTTTGGAGGACACGATGATGAAGTACGATGCAAGAGCTTGTTCGTTTAACATGGATACCGGGTGCGTGGAACTGCTGCTCCAAGATGGGCGCAAAATCTCCATCGACTGCACCGGGGTCGAGGATGCACTGGATGTTACCATGGCGCAGCAAACAGAACTGGACTACCTCATCTACAATGACCCGCTGGGCTATGCGGACTTGATTTTGAATGGCGACCCAGAGGAATATTTGAAAAATGCAGCCGGGAGCCATGGGCTAGAAGATTAAGGACAAAAAAATAAGAGGTGTGCCCAACTGGACACACCTCGGTGAGATACATCTATATAAGGCAGGGCGTTCCCTTTACTGGGAGCGTCCTGCTGTTTTTATGCGGCAACAGGCAAGGCTTGTAGAGCTTCCTGCTCTTTCAGCCATTCCTCGTATTCACGCTGGCCTTCCTCGCTGTTGAAAAACTCAACCATGGAAGGATAGAAACAACGTGCCAGCGACTTGATCGCTTCATCCGGGTAGCCGGACTTGTTTACAGACTTTTTCTTTTTGCTCAAATAGTGTCCTCCGAAAATCAAAGTTCCATATCCTGCCCACGCTTGCGGTTTCGCTGCGGCACATTTATGGTACGCTCCTGCTTGGGGGCAAGAATCTTTTCCAGAAAGCTGCGCACCAGTTCGGGCGCACGGTGGAGAGCATCCAGATAGGGCTTTACATCGTACCACAGGTCGTGGTACTTGTTGCTCCAATAAATGGCTTCCTTTTTGGCTGTGGAAAGTTCTTCTTTCAAGCGGCGGTTCTCCACATCCATCATATAGCCGTGGTCGGCCTGTTTTTTCAGCTTGGAGAATTCTTCTTCGGTCAGCGAGTAGTTGCCGAGGAAGGTGCGCTTGCCGATATAATCCAGATCACGCGCATGAATGAGGGCTTCTTTTGTGAGCGTGGCCTTTTTCTGCACAGCGGCAAGTTCCTTCTCCTTTTTGGAGAGGGTCTGACTGGTTTTGGCAAGCGACTGCGCCTTTTGGTCGGCTTGGGCGGTAAGGGTGTCCAGACGTTCCTGCTCCCGCTGGACTTTGAATTGGGTGACGGTCAGGTGTTCTTCAGTGCTGCCACGCTCACCGCGCTCTACATCGGTATACCCGGCGCTGCGCATATAGTTGAAGAAATCGTCTTGCAGGACACTGTACGACTTCTTCAGCACGGGCTTGCCGTTCTTTTGCAGGACAGGCTTTCCGGCATCGTCCAGCAGGGGCTTGGAAGCCCACTTCTTGCTCCGGCTGACCTGTATGACGGTCTCCTTGACTGTGCCGACCAGTGCCTTGTCCTTGCAGCGTTTCGACCAGAGAATCTGCTTTTCCACTACAGGCACATAGACCACATGGAGGTGGTAGTGGTAGACCTCCCTGCCTAGTGCTTCGGTCATGGCGCGGTTGATCTCATCGGCGTGCATGACAGCCGAGAGAATATACTGCTCACCACCCACGATTTGAACGGCTGCTTTGTAGGCATCCTCATAGAACTGCTTGGCGAACTCGTAGCCACCGTGATTGTCAAAATAGGCCGAGTTGACATCAAAGACAAGCTCGCAATAATGGGTGGCATCCGGCTTCAGGCCGCGCGTTGAAATCGTACCAGCGGTTTCCAGTTGGGAGAACAGGTCGGTGTAGCTGGCGGTTGGCTTTTTGAAGTGGATGTTCCATGCAGTGCGCTGGGGGATGATGTCGGGGTTCCGGTAGCTGTCCTTTTCGCGCTCGTTGTGCTGCTGAGTGTTGCCAACGGCCTTGTCCGAAACGGCGAGATTCCGGACGCTTGTGCGGTCGATGCCATCGTTTCTTGCCAAAGGGCATCCCTCCTTTCAAGGTTCATCGAGAGGTGACGGGGAACGAAGATGCACTTCTTCGGAAGTGTAATAACCCACTATAACACTTTCATCCCTATGGGCTGCAAAGTGTAGTGGGCTCTTCGAGGACTCTCCGAGGGGGAACGTCTCCTGCGGGAGAGCTAATCAAGTTCACGTTTGCGAAGCAATGAAAGCCCCAGTGGGGCTTTTAAGTGACCGAACGGTCTTGCGCCAGCAAGATGGAGGGGCCTCGCCCCGACAAGTTCGCACAATGCGAACTTGATTGCTCCGTACGCATCTGAAAAATTGCGTACGGACTTCAAATAACCTGTACGGTTCGTACGGCGTACAGAAATCTAAAATGCAAACGATAATACGATTTAATTTGCTTTAATTCGCCGTACAGGTGCGTACAAGTACAGACCGTACAGGTTGTACGAACTTCTTCCGTGAAAAAATGCACTTTTTACGGACAGGGGTGGACAAGCGGCTCGATGCCCACGAATCCCCGCACCCTGCGGCCACCGGGCAGGTAGATGTTGTTGGTGGCTTCAAGGTTATAGCGGCGGTCGTTCTGTCGCAGTTCTGCGCTGAAACGGATCGCCGATACGCTGTGACAGGCGTTGTCCTCGCACCACTGCTTATAAATGTCGTAGAACTCCTTGGAACTGATGGAGTAGTCCGCCTTGAAGCGGAAGTAACCCTCGGACTCCATGAAGTCGATGACGTTATTGCTGCTGCGCTTGATGGTGTCCACGTTGGCGGCGGCACGTTCGCTGACCGTGAAGCGGAAATCGTTCTGCACCAGCCGGTGCAGCCCTTCCAGACACCAGAGCAGGATGCCTTCCAACTCGGTGCACATCTTCTCCACAAGGAAGGGGTCATCCGTGCGGTCGGCAGGCTTGTCCTTGGTGGTCAGGATAAGCTGGCGGCGAAAGAAGCCATCCGAATGGTCGTATAGTGAGGTCAGCGCACCGTTGCCGAAACAGAGGAACCGGGCATAAATGTCCCGCTGGTAACTCTGGACACCCTTGCGTTCCAAGTCCAGCTTGGCTTCGGCGGTCACGATGGTCTTGATATAATTCGTCTTGGGCAGGGCGTTCATGTCCATATCATCGTCGATCATCAGCAGGCGGCGTTCCAGATCGGCACGGGCAAAGCGGTTGTTCTCCACTTTCTGGACGCTGCCATTGCTGGCGGCATCTCCCATGAGCCGTTTCA